>Ga0129317_1000124_pt1 | contig 99028 bp, 86 predicted proteins | sample Cm1ome_FD_94430 | JGI IMG/M metagenome (GOLD analysis project Ga0129317, IMG submission 94430) | Eastern black-and-white colobus group fecal microbial communities from Wisconsin, USA - Cm1105 metagenome | ecosystem: Host-associated > Mammals > Digestive system > Large intestine > Fecal | place...
CAGGGTAGCGGCGTACAGGCTGTCCCAGTCCTGGGGCAGACAGGGGGGATCCGCTACCGTCTCCCCGGGGATGAAGATGTCCGTGCTGTCGGGCAGCTCCGCGCCCAGCAGGCCCTGCCCGTACTCAAATTCCAGTTTCATCGGGTGTATTCCTCCTTAATGCCCTAAGTAAAGGCGAATGATCTCCAGATACTCGTCGGGGTAGAAGCCGATCTCCCCGCTGAAGCGGGTGAGGGCGATCAGGCCGCCGTCGATGTCGGCGATGGAGGCCAGCATGGCGGCGTTGTCCGCCTTGAGCCCGCCGCCGTACACCACGTCCAGGCCGCCGGTCTGCTCCTTGACGAAGCGGGCGATCTTCTCGATGTAGGGCTTGTCGGCGGGGGTCTTGCCCGGCCCGATGGACCAGATGGGCTCATAGGCGATGACCACCCTGCTCTTGTCCACCCCGTCCAGGCCGATGGAGAGCTGGTCGCCCAGCACCTGCTGCCACTGCTCCTGCTCCTCGCTCTTCTCGCCGATGCAGTAGAGCACCTTGAGCCCCGCGGCCTGGGCGCACTTGATCTCCTGGTTCAGCAGGCGGTTGACGGCGGCGGTGTCGGTGACGCCGGCTTCCGCCAGGATGCCCGCCTTGTCGTTGCGCTCCTCACAGTGGCCGATCAGCGTCCAGCCGCAGCCCAGGGCGGCGGCGGCGTGGGCGGGCCGGTTGGTGGTGAAGGCGCCGAAGTTGCCCCCCACGGCGGTATCCGCCCGGAAGACTCCCTGGCAGCCCAGCTCCACCCGGCTGTCGGCGGTGCGTGCCGCGGCCGCGGGAATCAGGTGGGCCTCCGGGAAGAAGTCCACAAACTCCGCCTCCGCCGGGTCGTAGCCCGTCAGGCCCTGCTGGGTCCCGGCCACAATGGCCCCGCCCCACTCGGCCACGGGGGCCAGGCGGTTGACCCCGCCCAGCTCCACCGGCACGTCAAAACGCTTGAGATTCAAAAAAATGTGTTTCATTCAGTTGACACCCGGCTTTCCCAAATTTTGAAACATATAGCCCTTGTAGCCCTCCACGCCCGGCTGGTTGAAGGGGTTGACGCCCAGCAGCTTGCAGGAGAGATAGCAGGCAAAGAGGAAGAAATAGAACAGCCCGCCCAGGGTGTGGGCGTCGATGGCGGGGATGGAGAGGTTCATGCAGGGGATGCCCCGGTCGCTGTGGGCCCGCATGGTGGCCTGGCGGGCGGTGTTGTTGATGTCCCAGAAGTCCTTGCCCGTCAGGTAGTCGAAGTAGTCCTTCTTGGCCTCGGGGAGCAGGAGCACCGACGCGTCGCGGGCGCGCACCTCCACGAAGGTCTCGAAAAGGATGGGACTGCCCTCCTGGATGAACTGGCCGATGGAGTGGAGATCCTCCGAGTTGGAGGCCGCCACCGGGTAGAGGGCGGTGCCCTCCTTGCCCTCGCTCTCGGCGAAGAGCTGAATCCACCACTTGGCGAAGTAATCCAGCCGGGGTTCGAAAAAGGAGAGCATCTCCAGGCGGTAGCCGTGCTCCAACAGCAGCCGGCGCAGGCAGGCGTAGCGCAGGGCCGGGTTCTCCTCCGCCGGGGCGGCGAGGAGGGTATCCCGCATGTCCCGCATCCCCTGCACCAGCGCGCGGATGTCCACCCCGGCCACCGCCATGGGGAAGAGCCCCACGTCGCTGCCCACCGAGTACCGCCCGCCGATGGTCTCGGGGAAGGTGAGGAACGTATAGCCCTGGTCGAGGCAGAGCTGGTGGAGGGTGGAGCCCGGCGTGCCGGTGGCGAAGATGCGCTTTGCCGCGCCCTCCGCGCCGTAGCGCCGCTCCAGGTACTGGCGCAGCACCCGGAAGGCAATCCCCGGCTCCAGGGTCTCAAAGTTCTTGGCGATGCAGTCGATGTAGATGGATTGATATCCGTCCAGCTCCCGCAGAGTGCGGGCCATCTCGCAGGCGGAGATGGTGTTGCCCGCCCACAGAATGGCGGGGCCCCCCTCCGGCCGCAGGGCCTTGACGGCGGCCCGGGACGCCTGGTTGGAGCCGCCGATTCCGATGACCACGAAGGCATCGGCGTCGGCCCGCACCCGCGCCGCCTGCTCCAGCAGGAAGTCCACCCGCTCGGGCCCGGCCGCCTCGTCCACACTGTGCCAGCCCAGGTTGTCCCGGTACCGCTCCTCTCCCGCCGCCGCCTCGGCCAGCAGGGGCGCGGCGGCGCGCACCTGCTCCTCCAGCGCGCCGGGGGCCAGCACCGGCCGCGCGTCGGCAAAGGACAGGGTGATGCCGTCCATGCTCAGCCCTCCTTTGCGTAGCGGGCCGCCATGTCCTCCAGGGTAGCCGGCTCCACCAGGGGGGCCTTGCCGTAACTGCCGAACTCCACGATCAGGGTGCCCACGGCCTCCTTCACGCCCCGGCGCATGGCGTCGGTGATCCGGGCCACGGCCCCCTCGTCGCCGGTTCCGTACATGACGGTGTCCATGATGGGAGCCAGGAAGGCCCGGGGATCAAAGGCGTCCCGCTTCTCGTCCAGCAGCTTCCAGACGCCGCCCGCCTTGGGGTCGTTCTTCAGCTCCGGGTGGTCGCGGAACAGCTCGCGGAAGTTGCGGGTCACCGCCAGGCGGATGTCGGTGTCCACGTTGATCTTGCCGATGCCGCAGGGGATGGCGGCCTTCAGCTCCTCCTTGGAGATGCCGTAGGCGTTCTGGATGTTCCCGCCCAGGGCGTTGATCTCCTCCACGATGTACCGGGGCACGGTGGAGGAACCGTGGGACACCAGGGCGCCCTGGATGCCCTCGTGATTCATGCACTCCTTGATGGCGATGGGGATCTCGCGGCGCAGCTTCACGTCCTTGCCCTTGCTGGCGCCGTGCATGGTGCCGTAGCTGATGGCCAGGGCGTCCACCCCGGTCTTCTTGAAGAACTCAATGGCGGAGAGGGGGTTGGTGTAGGTGGAGTTGGCGGCAAAGACGTGGTCCTCCACGCCGGCCAGCACGCCCAGCTCGCCCTCCACGGACACGCCGCGGGCGTGGGCGTACTTGACCACTTCGCGGGTGAGCTCCACATTCTCCTCAAAGGGGAGGGAGGAGCCGTCGATCATCACGGAGGTGTACCCCCCCTCGATGGCGGCCACGCAGGAGTCGAAGTTCTTGCCGTGATCCAGGTGGAGCACCACGGGGATGGGGCTTTGCTCGGCGAACTTCTTCACCGCCTCGGCGATGTTGCGGGCGCCCTTCTTCTTGTCCTCCAGAGTGCCGTTGGCGAAATCCACCCGGCCGCCCATGAAGGCGTTGGCCAGGTCGGCCCCCTGCAAAATGGCCGGGGAGCGGAACATCTCGTGTACGGCGATGACCGCCTCGGCCTGGGCCACGGCGTTGACGTTGAAGGCCCCCTGGGCATAGCCGTATTTCACGGTGGCGTCCAGAACCGGACGCAGAGGTACCAGAGGCATAGCAATTCTCCTTTCGGTTATTCCCTTATCTTGTATAGACGGTGCGCCCGCCCACCACAGTGCGGGCCACCTGGTAATCGCCGTCCAGCAGGACCAGATCGGCGTCCTTCCCCACGTCCAGCTCCCCCTTGCCGGCCCAGCCCATGAGGCGGGCGGGGTTGGCGGTCATGAGGCGGGAGACGGTCTCCGCCCCCTCCCCGGTGAAGGCCATGAGGTTGCGCAGGGCCTGGGCCATAGTGAGGGTGGAGCCGGCCCGGACGCCGTTGGGCAGCTTGGCATCCCCGTCCTCCACAATCACGTCGTTGACTCCCAGCTTGTAACTGCCGTCGGGCAGGCCGGCGGCCATGATGGAGTCGGTGACGGCTACCACCCGGCCGTACCCCTTGGCCCTGAGGTAGAGGCGCACGGTACCCGGGTGGAGGTGGCGGCCGTCGCAGATGGCCTCCACATACACATCCCGCTCCAGGGCCACGCCGAAGATGGCGGGGTCGTGCTGGTGGAACAGGCGCATGGCGTTGCCCAGATGGGTGACCGAACGCACACCGGCGTCCACACAGGCCGCGCACTGGTCGTAGCCCGCGCCGCTGTGGCCCATGGCGCAGACGATGCCCATGGCGTTGAGGCGGGGGATCAGCCCGGGCACGCCGGGGATCTCGGGGGCCAGGGTGGTATAGCGCACGTGGCCGCCGGAGGCCTTCTGATACTTGGCAAAGAGCTCCGCGTCGGCGGTGTGCATCAGCAGGTGCTCCGGCATGGCGCCCTTGTACTCGGCGGAGAGGCACGGCCCCTCCAGATGGATGCCCAGCAGAGCCGCCCCGTCGTAGGGGCCGCCCTCGATGACCTGTCTGGCCTGCTCCATGCACCAGAGGGTCTGCTCCGGCGTGTCGGTGAGCACCGAGCACAGCCAGCCGGTGACGCCCTGGGAGGCGAAGAACCGGCCGATCGTGCGCAGGCCCTCGGCGTCGGCGGCGTTCACGTCCACCCCGGCGGCGCCGTGGGTGTGCAGGTCCAGAAAACCGGGCAGCACCCGCAATCCGGCGGCGTCCACCTCCGGCAGGCCCTTCTCATTGTGGTGCCCGCGGCTCAGGGCGGTGATGTGCCCGTCCTCCACCGCCATGTCCAGGGGGGTAAAGGCCCCGTTCCACAGGACGGAGCCGTTTTTCAGATAAAAGGAGTTGTCCATGGCGGCCTCCTCAATAGGCCGTCTGGGCGGCGTTGGCGTTGACGTAGAGCAGGGCGTCGGGGTGGTTCTGGGCCAGGGTGGCGGGGAACGCGGCGGTCACCTCGCCGTAGGCCGCCCGGCGGCACACAGCCCGGTGCCAGTCCCGGAACACGCCCAGGCGCAGCTTCCGCGCCCCCAGAATCTCCTTCATGCCGATGGTGACGCACTTTTTGGGCATATCCTCCAGCGCGCCGCCCAGGTCGCCCACGCAGTTGGTGGCCCTCGTCTCCGGGTGGATGTCCAGCACCCGGGTGGGGAGCTGGGCGAACTGCTCGGCCGTCAGCTCCGGCTGGGGCTCGTTGAAGGCCAGGTGGCCGGTGATGCCGATGCCGCCGAAGGCGATGTCCACGCCGCCCAGCTCCTCGATCAGGGCGGGGATGCGGCCCAGGTCGTTGGGATCGGGGAAGACCCGCTGCTCCTCGGGCATGAGCAGCTCCGGGGCGATCTTGCCATATACCTCCCGGGCCATGAAGCCCCGGAAGGACAGGGGATTCTCCTCGGCGATCCACTGGCCGTCGTCGGTGAGGTACTCGTCCATGTTGATGAACCAGCAGTTCCTCAGGGAGAGCTGCTCCCGGTTGACCAGCCGCACGAAGATGGGGTACTGCCCCACCGGCCCCACCGGGCAGATAAAGACGGTGGGCTTTCCGGCGGCGTTGTTGGCGCGGATGGCAGCGCACATCTCGGCGGCCATCTCGTAAAAGACCTCGCCGGAGTCGCCCAGCTTGAGGATGGGGAGCTTGGCGCCCTTGCCCAGCTCCTGGGCGGAAATATGATAGTAGTCCATAGTCGTACCTCCTTTTGTCATTGAAACAGGTGCTCCAAATTCATCTGGCGGATCATCTTGACGATCTCCTTGGTGCGGGAGCAGCCGAACTTGCCCAGCAGGCCCTTGATCTGGGTCTTAATGGTCACCACCTCCACGCAGCGGAGCCTGGCGATCTCCGCCACCTTCTTGTCCTGGAGCAGCAGCTTGACCAGCTCGTGCTCCGCCGGCGTCAGGTGGGCCACGTTGTTGATGAAGAAAATCAGGGAGCGCTCGCTGCGGCGCAGACGGGCGTACTCCTGCATGACGGTGTTCTGGATCTTTGGGTCCAGCTCCGCCCGCCCCTCGCTGGCCCGGCGGATGTGCTCCAGCAGCCTCTCCTCCTCACAGCCCTTCACCACATAGTCCACCGCGCCGGTGCCCATGGCGCTGGTGATCATGTCGTCGGTCTCATGGGCGGTGAGGAACAGGATTTTGACCTCCGGGTGCCGCGCCGTGATGACCTCGGCGGCCCGGATGCCCGCGTCGATGGTCTCCATTTCGATGTCCATCAGAATCACGTCGCAGGGGACGGTGTCCGCCAGGGAAGCGATCTCCTCTCCGGAGGCGGCGGAGCCCACCACCTCCATATCGCTCTGGGCGGAGACCACGTCGCAGAAGTCCTCCCGCAGCAGGGGGAAGTCCTCCGCCACCATCACCCGGATTGTCTTTGCCATTGTGTGATCACTCCTTCTGACGGGGGTCGTAGAGGGGCAGCATGATCTGGAACCGGGCCCCCTCCCCGTCGCGGCTCTCCAGGCGCAGACGGCCCAGGTGGCTGCGGACGATCTTCCGCACATAGTACAGGCCCATGCCCCAGTTGTAATTGGTGTTTTTGCTGGTGACAAAGGGCTCGAAAATCTTGCCCTGGCGCTCCGGCGGGATGCCCGGGCCGTTGTCCTCCACCTCCAGCACGGTCCACATGCGCTCGGCGCGGACACGAAGCACCACCTGCGGCTCCTCCCGCCCCGCCTGAACGGCCGCCTCATACCCATTGCACAGCAGATTGCACACCGCCTCGCTCAGATGGCTGAGATCCGCCAGCACCAATCGGTCGGTACCCACATCCAGGCGAACCGGCTGGCCGGGGTACTTGCCGTGAAACCGCTCCACCGCCGCCTCCACCAGCCCCTCCACCGGCACGGCCGTGAGGGCAATGGAGTTGTTCTTGACGGTGCGGTAGAGCTCGTCCATCCGCCGCAGCATTCCCTCGTTCAGCTCGTTGAGCTGAACGGCGCAGGCGCGCACCTGCGCCATGTCCGGAGGGTCCCCTGCCAAAGCCCGGGACAGCTTCTTGTGGAGCACCCGGCTGGACAGGAGCTGGTTCTTTACCCCGTGGACAAAGACGGATACTCCGGTGCCCGCCGCGTCGAACTTCCGCTTGAGGATCATATCCTGCCGGGTGTCGTCATAGGTAAGCTGGGTATAGCGCACCAGATTGTAGCTGCCCAGCACCACAAAGAACACCGTGCACAGACCCAGGATGATCCACCCCAGGGCGGGCAGCGCCCCGCTGATGTAGCTGCTGATGCCCAGGCGGATATACTCGGAGATGAACATGTTGTAGATCTGTGCCGGGTCCTTGCTGGCGTAGAGCAGGTAGAGGGTGGAGATACTGGCGAAGGAGAGCAGCACATAGCGGGTGTTGCGCTTGAAAACTGGCATGGTGGTGGCATGGTACTCCTGGAAAAACAGCAGACCCGCCGCCGCCAGATAAAGGATGATCCAGGCCAGCGAAACGTGAATGGTCAGCGGCAGGAGCCAGAAGCGCCCACTCACCACCGTGCGAAACACGGCCGGATAATAATAAACGAGGGACAATGCCGGTACCACACATGCCGCAAGGCGCAGGCTTTTCATCCTGCGCCGGAGGGCCGGGATCATGGTGGCCTCCAGTGCGGCCTGTAGGGCAAACAGGGGAAACAGGGAGCGGCCTACTGCCACCACATAGCCCAGCCGGTCCATAGGGATTGGAAGCGCATGGAGCCACACCTGCAGCTTTGGAACCAGAAACAGGAACTCCCGCTGTTGGGCTGCTGTGCCGCCGATGGCCGCGATATAGACAATGATGCCCGCAAACATGACCAGGTTACACACACTCATGCCCAGCAAATACAGGGAGAGCGAGTCCTTACGCCGCAGAGCCACATACAGCGATGTGGCCAGACACAGTATCAGTACGAGAATCAGCACGGTGCCTCTCCCCCCTGCGTGGATTCAGTTCTTTATTATATCGCGTTCTCTCCGCCAGTGCAACGCATAACACAAAGAGCGCCGGGGCTCCGCCAAATACGGAGCCCCGGCGGGGTTGGCAGTCATTTACTTCGCGGCGCTGTAGGCGTCGTAAGCCTCCTGCATTACATCAAAGAGCACATAGTCCTCCACAGGAACATTCTCGGTAATGGTGCCATTATCCAGGAAAATGCCCTGCTGGGTCTCATAGACCGTCTTGATGGCATCCATGTCGCCGCAGACCTCGGTGATGGTCTGCCAGTCGGCCTCGCCAACTGCGGCCAGCATGGTGTCCTCGGGGGCGTCCAGCTCCTTGGCCAGCAACTTGGCCATCTCCTCGGGATGGGCAGCGCGCCAGTCATGAGCCTTGTCCAGGGCCTGGGCAAAACGCACCAGGATGTCGTGGTTGGCCTCGGCGTACTCAGGGGTACAAATGTAGCTGGAGGGGAAGATGGCGCTGTCCAGGAAGTCGGCGTTGGTGCCCAGATCCACGTAGTTGTCGCCCAGAGCGTTCTGCAGGGTGACGGTATTGGGGGACCAGGAGGCGGCGGCGTCAATCTGCCCGGAGATCATGGCGGTGGTCATACCGTCCACGGTCATCTCTACGGTGTTGATATCATCCATGGTCATGCCGGCACGGGCCAGGGCCTGCTCCAGAATAATCTCAGAGGAGGTGCCGGAGGACACAGCAACGGTCTTGCCCTTCAGATCCTCGATGGTTTCAATGCCCTTGGCCTTGTTGCCCACCACCACATCGGACAGGGAGGTGGTGTGATCCATCTGGAAGATTTTTGCCTCGCCCTGAATGCACAGCTTATGGGCACCGTGGCCGATCTGGGAAATGTCAATGTCGCCGGAGGCCATGGCGGCAATTTCGGCGGGGCCGCCCTGGAACTCAAAGGTCTCAACGGTCAGGCCCACTTCCTCAAAGTAGCCCTGCTCAATGCCCACAAACAGGGAGCCGGCGGAGCCCAGGTTGGGCATGTACGCCACGCGGACGGTGGCGGGCTCATAGGTGGGGGTGTCGGCCGCGGGGGTCTCGGTGCCGATGGCAGGGGACTCGGTGTTGGGCGCTGGGGAATCATTGTTGGCGGGAGTCCCGCAGGCGGCCAGGGAGAATACCATTCCGCAGGCCAGTGCAAGAGAGAGCAGTTTCTTCTTCATGATAGTTCCTCCTTAATTATTTATGATGATCCGGCTCATCCCGGAACAATCATACTTACTTGCGGACAGAGAGGTACTCCTGATAGACCTGACTCCAGATGTGATTCTTCAGTTCCAGGAATCGAGGACTCATCTTGGTCTCCTGATCGCGGGGATAGGGGATGTCGATGTCCACAATCTCCTTGACACGGCCGGGGCGGGCACACATGATGACCACCCGCTGGGCCAGAATGATGGCCTCCTCTACGTCGTGGGTGATGAAGAAGCAGGTCTTCTGCTCCTTCTCCCAGGTGTTGAGCAGCTCCTGCTGGAGTTGGGTACGGGTCTGTGCGTCCAGGGCGCCGAAAGGCTCATCCATCAGCAGCACCTTGGGATTGACCGCGTAGGCGCGGGCGATGGCGACGCGCTGCTTCATGCCGCCGGAGAGCTCTTTGGGGTAGGCCTTGGCGAAGCCCTCCAGATCCACCATCTTCAAATACTTGTGGGCCAGCTCCTCGGCCTCCTCCTTGCTCTTACCCTGGAGCTTAAGCCCAAACTGGACGTTCTTCTCCACGGTGAGCCAGGGAAACAGGGCGTACTGCTGGAACACGATGCCACGGTCGGGGCCGGGACCTGTAACCTCTGCGCCATCTACCAAAACCTTGCCCTCGGTAGGGGTCTCCAGTCCGCCGATAATATTGAGCAAGGTGGACTTACCGCAGCCGGAAGGGCCGACAACACAGATAAACTCATTTTCATGAATATCCATATCCACGCCGTTGAGGGCCACCATCTCACCGTTGCGGCCGTTAAACTTCTTGACGACGTGGTCGATATGTACCTTTACTGCTGAATGGTTTCCTGCCATCCCGTAAACCTCCTCTCAAGGAATTTCACAATCTTCTCAAAGCAGATGCCGATAATACCCAGAAGAATGATTCCCATGAGCATTACGTCCATCTGGTAGTATCCATTGGCCTGCTGAATCATCATGCCGATGCCCTTGTCGCCGCCCACAATCTCAGAGGCCATCAGAGTGGTCATAGAGGTGGACAGGCCCAGCCGGGCCGCGACCAGGATGAAGGGAGTGGAGGCCGGGATGGTGATTTTAAAGAAAATATCCTTCTGCTTGGCGCCCAGTACACGGGCCGCCTTGATCAGGGTGGTGTCCACTCCCTTGACGCCCTGATAGATGGTGATAACCATGACCAGGAACGCGGCGATGAAGATGACGGTGACCTTACTGACCTGGCCTACACCCAGTGCTGCGATGATCAGGAACACATAGGCCAGCGGGGGGATGTTGCGGATAAACTGAATCCAGGGCTCCACCACGTGGCGAAAGGGGTCATACCACGCCATGAGGAAAGCCACCGGGATAGATACTACAAACGCGATGGCAAAGCCGGACAGTACACGGGACAGACTGGCCCACACATGGCCCCACAAAACGCCGCTGGCGGCCTTACTGATAAAGGCATCCACCACAGCTTTCGGTGTAGCGAACACCAGTGGCCACGTATAGGCGGCGAACAGCCAGATTGCAATCGCAACGGCCAGTGAAATGAGCACCCATACCCAGTTGGGTATTTTGCTCCAGAAAGACGATTTTTTCAGTCGCATCGAAACCGAGCCTCCTTTGTTGCTTCTCAGTATACAAAAACCAGCCGGTTTCGAAAAGTATGAAGTTTTATCATACTTTCCCGGTACTGCGGTAAAAAAACGGCCGGAGCAAACGCTCCGGCCGGGTTCATTGGGAACCGCAGGTTCATAACAGCCGTGCCATGGACGGCAGCTCCGGCCCCAGCAGGGGCCGGCACCAGCCGCAGAAGGCTTCGGTCACGTCGGTGCCGCCGGCGGTGAGGTACTCCGCCGGGAGCACCCGCTCGCCCAGCATGACCTCCTCGATGGGCACCAGGAAGGTCTCGCAGCGGTAGGGCGCGGAGGACAGGCGGCGGAAGGCCACCATCTGCCCCGTCTCCCCGGCCAGCACCGCCCGGCAGGCCGCGCGGCCCGCCTCCTCGGCTTCGGCGGCATCCACCGGGGACTGCCATGCGATGGAGGCCCGGGCCAGGATGCCCGGCTTCTCGCTGCGGGCCTTGATGCCCAGCCGCCGCACCACCAGCTGCGCCAGATGGGAGGACACATCTCCGAAGTACGTGGAGCGCCCGGTCTGGAAGATGGGGGGCACGATGGGCTTGCCCTCGTCGTCGTGGAGACCCTCGCTGGCCACCACGACCACGCCGCCCAGCTTGCGGTACATATCGCCCACCCTGTCCAGGAACTCGTCCTCATGAAACGGCCGCTCGGGAGGGTAGAGCAGGTGGGGCGCGTCGCCCTCCTGCTCCCGGGCCAGGGCGGCGGCGGCCGTGGTCCAGCCCGCGTTGCGGCCCAGAGCCTCCAGCACCACCACGTGGATGGGCAGGCTGCGCACGTCCACCCCCAGTTCCCGCACCGTGCCCGCCATGTAGCGGGCCACGCTGCCGAAGCCGGGGCAGTGGTCAGTGACGGCGATGTCGTTGTCCATGGTCTTGGGGATGCCCATGACGGAGATCCCCCTGTCCCGGCACACCGCCGCCAGCTTGCCGCAGGCGTCCATGGTGCCGTTGCCGCCGTTCATCAGCACGTAGCGGATGTGCTTCTCCGCCAGGATATCCGCCATGCGGGCGTAGTCCTCCGCCTCCAGGGCGTCCCGGGAGGTGCCGATGGCGGTGGCGGGGGTGGTGGGCAGCCGCTCCAGCTCCTCCTCGGGCACAGAGCCGAAGTCCAGCAGCTTCTCCTTCAGCAGTCCGCCGGTGCCGCCCACAGCGCCGTAAACATGCTCCACCAGGCCGCTGGCCTGGGCCTCCCGGACCGCCCCATACAGGGAGCAGTTGAGCACGGCGGTGGGGCCGCCCCCGTGAATGATGATCAGGTTCTCCTTCAATGGGGTTCCCTCCTCGTTTTCAGTCCATTTCGTCTCATTATAATGCCGTCCGCCAAAATCCACAAGGAGGATTTCTCGTCATACCTTTTGACAAAGAAGGGGGTGCGCACCGGGCTGGCGCGCACCCCCCTCTTGAACTCCGCTACCGGGCCGCACGGGCGGCCAGGGCCACCCAGCCGTTCTGCTCCCGCCGCTCAAACACGGCCAGGCCATTCCGCTCCAGGGCGGCCTCCACCTCGCCGGCCCGGGTGTCGATGATGCCGGAGCACAGGAACACCCCGTCCGTGTCCAGGAACTCCCCCGCCTTGGCGGACAGGGGTATGATCACGTCGGCCACGATGTTGGCCAGCACCAGGGCGTACTTCTGCCGGGCCAGCTCGGCCACCAGGGCCCCGTCGGTGAGGACGTTGCCCGCCCGCACGTTATAGCGGTCCCGCCCGATGCCGTTGAGAGCGGCGTTCTCGTAGGCCACATCCACCGCCTTGGGATCGATATCCACTGCCGCCGCCGCGGAGGCCCCCAGGACCAGGGCGGCGATGGAGAGGATACCGCTGCCGCAGCCCAGATCCAGCACCGGCTTTCCGGGGACGGTGTACCGCTCCAGCCCCATGAGGCAGAGCTGGGTGGAGGCGTGGCTCCCGGTGCCGAAGGTGAGGCCGGGATTGAGGTACAGGGGCGCCTTCCCCGCCGGGACGGGCTCTCCCCGCTCCCACTCGGGCACGATGTAGAGCCTCTCCCCCACCGGCATGGGCTTGTAGTACTTCTGCCAGGAGTGGGCCCAGTCGTTGTCCCCCAGGCTGGCGAGCGAATAGGGCTGGTCGATGCCCGCCAGCCATCCCTCAAGCTGCTTCCGGCCGTCGGCGTCGTCGGTGATGTAGAACTTCACCCGGCAGACGCCCTTCATGCGGGCCAGCAGGCCGTCGTCCACGTAGTCCCAGTACTGGCGGTTCTGCTCCAGGAAGGTCTTGAAGTCCTCCTCGTCCTCGATGGCCAGCCCGGTGACCCCGTTGCCGGTGAGCCGGGCGCACAGGGCGTCCAGCTCCGCCTCGGTGGTGTCCAGGGTCACTTCCAGCCACTTCACGTCCTCCATCAGCGGTGCCTCCCCAGGAAGAACAGGGCCACGGTGCCCGGGCCGGAGTGGGCGCCGATGACGGGGCCCACGTTGTTGAGCACCACGGTCTGCACGCCGAAGCGGCGCTTCACGTCCTCGGCCACCTTGTTGGCGTCCTCCTCGCAGTCGCCGTGGCTGATGAAGACGGTCTGGCCCGCGGGGTCGATGGCGGTCTCCGCCATGTGGTCCACCAGGGCCTTGAGGGATGCATTGCGGCCCCGGGCGGTGCCCACCTTTGTCAGGTGGCCCTCGTCGTCCACATGCATGACAGGCTTGATGGACAGCATGGTGCCCAGTACGGCGGTCGCGGAGGAAATGCGGCCGCCCCGCTTGAGGAAGTGGAGGTCGTCCACCGTAAACCAGTGGCACAGGTGAAGTTTGTTCTCCTCCAGCCAGTCCCGCACCGCGCCGATGCCCCTGCCCTCGTTCTTCATGCGGGCGGCGTACCACACCAGCAGGCCCTGGCCCAGGGAGGCGCACAGGGAGTCCACCACATACACCTTCCGCTCCGGATACTGCTCGGAGAGCTCCTGGGCGGCGATCTGGGCGGAGTGGCAGGTGGCGGACAGGCCGGAGGAGAAGGCCACCACCAGCACGTCCCTCCCCTCCTTCAGGTGGGGCTCTATGGTCTCGGTGAAGTCGGACACATTGACCGCCGAGGTGGTGGCCATCTCCCCCTCCCGGAGCTGGCGGTAGAAGTCCTTCGGGTCGATCTCCCGGTTGTCCGGCCAGTTGCGGTAGGTCTTGTTCCTCATGGTAAAGGACAGGGGCAGCACCTCCACCCCCAGTTCCTTTACCAGCGCGTCCGTCAGATCGGCCGACGAGTCGGTCAGCAGGACATAATCATTCATCTGCAAATTACCTCCAGTATTCACACATACCGGGCACGCCCGGTTATTTTCGGTTCTTCTCCGGCTGGGGCCGCCGCTCTCGCAGCAGTTCCAGAATCCGCTGACAGGCCAGCCGGTCGGCATAGCTGCGCAGAGCGAGGGCCAGGGCCAGGCCGGGCAGCTCCTCCGCCTCGGCGCTGCCGTCCAGGCTGCCCGCCGTCACGTCCAGCGCCCGGTCCAGCTCCTCCCGAAACTGTTCGTACAGCTTCTGGGGCGGCCGCCCCTCCGACGCGGCAGCCAGCAGCAGCCCCGCGTCCTTCACCGAGAGCACCTGCTTGAGGGCGCACAGGGCGGTCAGATAGGCCAGGTGGGTGCGGGAGTACCGCTTTCCCTCGGCCCGGGGCATGGCCCCGTCCTTGATGTAGTTGTTGACCATGGCGGAGGTAAGGCTCTCCCCCTCCCCATAGTGGATGAGCTGACGGGGCATATAGGAAATGAGCTGGTCCATATACAGGCCGATGTCGGGAAATGCCTCCCACTCCACCGGGCGCTCACGCTCGAGGCGCTCCTTCAGCTCGCGGATTTCCTCCACGGACGCCTCCTCCTTTCTGGTTTCAAACATGACGTATCAAAATATTGGTGTTATTATATCACATCGGTTTTCGGTAAGTAAAGGCCCGCAGGGCATGAAAAAGGGCCGCTATGGTCACATAACAAAATTATGTGACCATAGCGGCCCCCGATGCGGTTACATCTCCCAGTCGGCGTAGTCCTCCGCCTCGGAGTCGTCCACAGCGGCGGTGGACAGGCCAGGCAGCATGCCTCTCAGCTTGGCCACCACGGCCATGATCTTGTCCCAGTAGAGCACCGCCGCATAGAGCAGCGCGCCCAGGACGGCCAACAGGGAAAAGAGCTTCACAAGGGCCCCGAACAACTTCTTCATGGACAGAAAGCCTCCTTCTGCGTTGACACTCTGTGCCGTATGCTTCCAGTGTACACGTTTCCGGTGCAAAATACAAGTGTCCCCTCCCACTTTCTTGAAACTTTTTTCCCTTGTAATTTGAGGCAAAATAGAATACAATAAGAGAACAAATGGGATCCATTCTGCCCCCGCTCCGGCGGGTGTACGCTTGCATTTTCCCACGGAAAGGAAGGATGCGTCCATGAAGCTCCAAACCGAAAAGGGCGAGATCACCATCAGCAGCGACGTGTTCACCAACATCACCGGTGCGGCTGCCACCAACTGCTACGGCGTCAAGGGCATGGCGATGCGCTCCAAGACGGACGGTCTGGTGCATCTGCTGCGCCGGGAGTCCATGGGTAAGGGCGTCAAGGTCACTTACAACGAGGACTCCTCCGTCTCCATCGAGCTGCATATTATGGTGGACAACGGGGTGAACCTGATGGCGGTGAGCCGCTCCATCATGAGCGAGGTTCGCTATATCGTCAGCCGCACCACGGGCGCCGAGGTGCGCAGCGTGGATGTGTGCATCGACTCCATGGTCATCGGCTGAAACGGCCCGCGCCCATCGAAAGGAAGGAACAACCGATATGAGAGAGAGCATTGACGGAGCGTCGTTTGCCCAGGCCATGATTCACGCGGCGGCCTCCCTCAATCTGCAGAAGCAGCAGATCAACGAACTGAACGTCTTCCCCGTGCCCGACGGGGACACCGGCACCAACATGAGCCTGACCCTCGGCACCGCCGCGGCGGAGCTGCGCAAGAAGCAGCCCCACACCGTGGGCGAGGCCGCCGCCACCAACGCCTCCGCCCTGCTGCGGGGCGCCCGGGGCAACTCCGGCGTCATTCTGTCCCTGCTCTTCCGCGGCTTTGCCAAGGCGGTCAAGGACAAGGACAGCATCGACGGTCGCGATCTGGCCATCGCCCTGGACTTCGGCGTGGCCGCCGCCTACAAGGCGGTGATGAAGCCCGCCGAGGGCACCATCCTCACCGTCTCCCGCCTGACGGCGGCCAGGGCCGCCGACGCAGCCCGCCAGACCCCCAACGACCCGGAGGCCGTGCTGGAGGCCGCCATCGCCGAGGGGCAGCTCGCCCTGGAGCACACCACCGAGATGAACCCCGTCCTGAAGAAGGCCGGTGTGGTGGACGCCGGCGGCAAGGGCTTCCTGGTGATCCTCCAGGGCATGCTGGACTCCCTGCGGGGCGTGCCCATGCCCGAGGGGGACAGCGAGGGGGAGGCGAAGGTGGAGAGCAAGACCGACTACGCGGCCATTGCCGCGGAGGAGATCACCTTCACCTTCGACACCGTGTTCATTGTCCGCAAAACCTCTCCCCACAAGGGGCTGGAGGCCTTTGAGGCCTATCTGAACAGCATCGGCGACAGTCTGGTCATCGGCGAGGACGACGACTGCTTCAAGGTCCACGTCCACACCGACATTCCCGGCGCTGCCCTCACCGAGGCTCAGAAGTACGGCACCCTGGAGCTGGCCAAGATTGAGAACATGCGCACCCAGGCGGAGGATCTGGCCGCCGGCCGCCACATCCAGAGCACCGACGATCTGGACGCGGTGGAGGCCGAGCTGGAGGGGAATCACGGGGCACGGAAGATCGCCCCGCCGGAGAAGAAGTACGGCGTGGTGGCCGTGGCGGCGGGCGACGGCCTGGCCGCGGTGTTCCGCGACTTGGGGGCCGACGGCGTCATCAGCGGCGGCCAGACCATGAACCCCTCCACCGACGACATCCTGCGGGAGATCGACGCTACCCCCGCCGAGGTGGTCTTCGTCCTGCCCAACAACAAGAACATCATCATGGCGGCCGAGCAGTGCGTCCGCCTGGTGGAGGGCAAGCAGGTGGTGGTGCTCCCCACCAAGACGATCCCCCAGGGCATCTCCGCCCTGATGGTGATGGATCCCGAGGCGGAGGTAGAGGACAACCGCGCCGCCATGGCGGAGGCCATCGGCCGGGTACACACCTCCGAGATTACCTACGCCGCCCGGGACAGCGACTTCGACGGCTTTGCCATCAAGCGGGGCGACTACCTGGCCCTGACGGAGCACCAGCTCTTCGGCACTGACCGCAAGCTGGAGAAGCTGCTCCGCCGTCTGGCGGAGGCCGAGGCCCAGCAGAGCGCCGAGTTTATCAACATCTTCTACGGCGAGGATGTCAGTGAGAAGGAGGCCCAGAAGGCCCTCAAGCTCTTTACCGAGTGCTGTCCCAACGCCGAGATCACCCTGCTTTCCGGCGGTCAGCCTGTCTATTACTATATGATCTCCGCCGAATAAGCCCACGCAAACAAGAAAAAGGTACGCCCCGCGGGGCGTACCTTTTTTGTGTTTCTGCATCAGAGCACCTTGGACAAAAACTCTCTGGTGCGCTCCTCCTTCGGATTGGCAAAGAAGGCGTGGGGCTCGTTCTGCTCCAGAATGTGTCCGCCGTCCATGAACAGGACGCGGGAGCCCACCTCCCGGGCGAAGCCCATCTCGTGGGTGACCACCACCATGGTCATGCCCTCGTCGGCCAGCTCCTTCATGACCTCCAGAACCTCGCCCACCATCTCGGGGTCCAGGGCGGAGGTGGGCTCATCAAAGAGCATGACCTTGGGCTTCATGGCCAGGGCCCGCACGATGGCGATGCGCTGCTTCTGCCCGCCGGAGAGCTGAATGGGATAGGAGTCCGCCCGGTCCTTGAGACCCACCCGGTCCAGCAGCTTCTCCGCTTCGGCGTCGGCCTCCTCCTGGCTCATGAGCTTGGTCTTGACCGGGGCCAGGGTGATATTTTTCCGAATCGTCATGTTGGGGAACAGGTTGAAGTGTTGGAACACCATGCCCATCTGGCGGCGGATGGCATTGATGTCGGTCTTGCGGTCGTTGATCACGGTCCCCTCAAAGGAGATTGTGCCGGAGGTGGGGGTCTCCAGCAGGTTCATGCAGCGCAGGAAGGTGGACTTTCCGGAGCCGGAGGGCCCGATGATGACCACCTTTTCCCCCTGCTCGATGGTCTCGGAGATATCGTCCAGAACCAGGTTCTTTCCAAAGCGCTTGGTCAGGTGTTCAACGGCGATCACTTTCCCTCAGCCTCCTTTCCATTTTGGCAAAGATGACGGAAAGTACCTTCGTAATGCAGAAGTAGACGACGGCAATGATAATCAGCGGCGGCATGGCGTCCATGGTACGGCTCTGTACCGTGGAATATGCCTTGGTCAGGTCGGTCATACCGATGTACCCCACTACGGCGGTCTCCTTCACCAGCACAATAAACTCGCTGGCATAGGTGGGCAGGCAGTTCTTGATGCCCTGGGGGAAGATGATGCTCCACATCGTCTGTCCGTGGGTCAGGCCCAGGCTGCGTCCCGCCTCCATCTGCCCCTTGTCCACCGCAAGGATGCCGGAGCGGAAAATCTCCGCCGTATAGGCCGCGGAGTTGAGGCCGAAGGCGATGATGCCCACCGCTGTCTTGTTGGTCCAGGTGACCAGCACCACGAAGTAAATAAACATGAGCTGCACCACCACGGGGATGCCGCGGATGACGTCGATGTACGCCTTGGCAGGGCCGCGCAGAATCCTGTACCGGGAAATTTTCATCAGACAGAGGAGCATTCCCAGCACCGTGCTGATGCAGATGGCGCCGAGGGTAATGGCCAGTGTGTTCCCCAGGCCGGAGAGATAGAGCTTCCAGCGGTCGGCGGCGACAAACGCCAGGTAGAAGCGGTCACCCAGCTTGGCAAGCTCCTGTAGAAACAGCTCCACCGAAAAACCTCCTTTTTCGTTTTTTCCAAAACACAGGGAGAGCCTGCGCCGCCCAATGCGGCGCAGGCTTTCCACTTTTTAGTTGGCCTTGCTTATTTCAGCACCACGATCGCCTGGGTGGCCTCGTAGTACTCGTTGGTGAAGTCCATCACCTGCTGCTTCTCCTCGGTGATAGAGATGCCGGCGGCCAGGAAGTCCACCTTGCCGCTTTGCAGGGCGCCGGGCAGGGCGTCGAAGTCCATGTTCTCAATCTCCAGATCATAGCCCATGGTGGCGCACAGGTACTTGGCGTAGTCGATATCGAAGCCCATCAGGGTCTCGCCGTCGTCGCCCACGTACTCAAAGGGCTCGAACTCGGCATTGGTGCCCATGGTCAGGGTGCCCTTGGACTCATAGGAGGGCAGCTCGGGCAGCTCTACATCCTCGTTGGAAATGTGCTTCTGCACCAGCAGGTCGTAGGTGCCGTTCTCGTTCAGGGTCTCCATGGCGGCGTTGAACTCCTCGGTGAGCTCGGAGCCCTTGGGCAGGCCGATGGCATAGGCCTCCTTGGTGTCGGAGGCGGCGAAGGGCAGGATCATCATTTTGTCGGCGTTGGCCTCCACCAGCTTCTGGGCGGGCAGGGAATCCACCACCACGCAGTCCACGCGGCCGTTGAGCAGCTCCATGCCGCAGGCAGTGACCGCCTTGAAGCGGCTGACTGTGGCATCGGGGTAAGTATCGCTCACCAGTGCGTCGCCGGTGGTGCCCTCCTGTACCGCGATCTTGGCGGTAGCCAGGGCGTCAGCGGAGGTCCAGTTGGCGGGACTGTCGGCGGCGGGAGCGCCGCTTTCTGCCACAGGGGGCGTGCTGCCGGCGGGGGTTTCGTTGGTGTCGTCGCTGCCTCCGGAGCAGGCGGTCAGCAGACCGAGGGACAGAACTGCGGTCAGGCCGAGGGCGGCCAGCTTCTTACTTTTCATAGTGCATTCTCTCCTATTCCTTGTGTGCCCTGCGTGGGCTTTTTTGATGTTCTTATTATACACTATATTCATAAAAATGCAATATTTATTCATTCGTCAAAGCACACAAAAAAGAAAGGGCGGAGCCATGCGGCTCCGCCCTTTTGTCCAATCAGAGAGAAATTTAACCCTTGGTAGCGTGGAAGAACAGGAAGTTGCCCAGCGGGGTGTAGTACATACCGTGGACATCGTCCGCCACCATGTAAGGCTGAGAGTAATAATACAGGGGGGCAATGGCCTGGTCCTCGCCCACGAGCAGATCCTCGGCCTGGTGCATCAGCTCCATACGGCCAGCAGCGTCGGAGTCGCTCAGGACCTTGGTCATGATGGCGTCGTACTCCGCGTTGGAGTAGTGAGCGTCGTTGTTGCCGTTGTCGGTCATAAACATATCCAGGAAGGACACGGGGTCGTTGTAGTCGGCAATCCAGCCGTTGCGGCAGATGCTGTAGTCGCCCTTGGAACGGGTCTCCAGGAACACGTTCCAGTCCTGGTTATTCAGAGTGACCTCAACGCCCAGGACGTTCTTCCACATGGACTGGAGGGCCTCGGCCACGGCCTGGTGCTTGTCGTCGGTGTTGTACAGGTAGGTGGTCTCGGGGAAGCCCACGCCGTTCTCATAACCGGCCTCGGCCAGCAGCTTCCGGGCCTCCTCGCAGTTGGCCTCATAGTCGTCCTTGGACACGCTCCAGTAGCTGCCGCCCACAGTGCGGAAATCGTCGCCGGAGGTACCCTCGGCGTCTACCACGCTTACGGGCACCCAGGCGTCAGCGGCAATCTCGCCGGCCTGCGTCACTTGCTCCACGATGTAGTTGCGGTCGATAGCCAGGGAGAAAGCCTTGCGCACCAGGGGATTGTTGAAGGGCTCCTTGGTGTTGTTGAAGCAGGCGTAGTAGCTGCCCAGATAGTCGCCGGGGATCACGGTGCCGTCAGTCAGCAGCGTGGCCATCTCATCCGGGGGAGGATTCTGCATGTAGTCCAGGTCGCCGTTCTTGAACGCGGTGAGCTGGGCGTTGGCATCGTCCATCAGCTTGAAGGTCAGCTTCTCCAGGGTGATGTTGGAGGCATCATAGTAGTTCTCGTTGGGCACCATGACGATCTCGGCGTCGTGGGTCCAGGAGGCCATCTTGAACGCGCCGTTGGTCACATAGGTGCTGGGATCCTGGGTCCAGGTGGCGTTGCCCTCCACGATGTCCTCACGCAGAGGCATGCAGTTGGGGAACGCGCAGATGTCCAGGAAGTAAGGGCAGTTGTAGGTCAGAGTGACCTCAAAGGTGTGCTCGTCGGGAGCGGCGGCGCCCAGCTCCTCCTTGGGCAGCTCGCCGGCGATGATCTCGTTGGCGTTCTTTACCATGGCGATAATGGTGTTGTAGGGAGAGGCGGTGGCGGGATCCACCAGGCGGCGCCAGGAGTACACGAAGTCGTTGGCGGTCACGGGCTGGCCGTCAGACCACTTGGCATCCTCACGCAGCTTGAAGGTGTAGGTATAGGTACCGTCCTCATTCGGAGTGACAGTGGGCTCCTCGGCGGCCATGCCGGGCTCCAGCACGGCGGTAGCGCCGTTGCGCCCGTCGCCGGAGGGATCGCTGTCCACCCACTTGTAGAGGCCCTCAAACAGGTGGGTAATCATAACGTTGCCGTCCACAGTACGGTTCATGCTGGGATCCATGGTCTCGGGCTCGGACGCGAAGCACACGTTCAGCTCGTTCGCAGCACCGGTGGTGCCGGTCTCCACGGGAGTGCTCCCCTCGGGAGCCGGGGTGGTCTGGGTATCTCCGGTGCCGCAGCCGGCCAGCAGGGACACGGACAGCGCAGCGGTCAGGCCCAGAGCAAGGACTCTGCTCTTCTTCATTCGCTTTGTACCTCCAATCAATTGTGATCCTCTATTTTGTACCAAAATGCCCAAAAGCATTGATACACTATGTATCGCTGCCCCGTTCCGGGGCAGCGGACAGGGGTACCCCTGTCCATTGCAAAAATACATTTGTCTTTAATAGTCTACATTATAGCACATGGCAGACGCTTTGTAAAGCCGCACTTTACCAGATACTGTCTGCTCCAAATCACGGCAAGGCTCTGAAATCAGCCCAGCAGATGACAGCCAGCCCAGTAAAGTCACGGACATTTCCTGCGGGAAATGTGTCGCTTCGCTTCAAAGCCGCGCCTTCCAGGGGGAACCAGTTCCCCCTGGACACGCGCCTGCGGCGGGATACCCCCGCCGCTGGCAAAACCACTGATGCCGGGACTCCGCTTACCCCAGCAGATGGCACGCGGCCCAGTAAAGGCGCGGACATTTCCTGCGGGAAATGTGTCGCTTCGCTCCAAAGCCGCGCCTTCCAGGGGGAACCAGTTCCCCCTGGATACGCGCCTGCGGCGCGATACCCCCTCCGCTCTCCGAGGGGGACCGAAACCGACCGTCACGTAGGGCGGGGGCTTGCCCCCGCCGTCGGCAAAACCACTGTGCCGGAACCTCGCTTACCCCAGCAGATGGCACGCAGCCCAGTGCCCAGGCGCGTGCTCCTTGAACTCCGGCACGGCCTCCTTGCACTTGTCGGTGGCGTAAGGGCAGCGGGTGTGGAACCGGCAGCCCTTGGGCGGGTGCATGGGGGAGGGAATATCGCCCTCCAGCACGATGCGCTGGCGCTGGCGGCTGACCTCGGGGTCTGGCACCGGAACGGCGGAAAGCAGGGTCTTGGTGTAGGGGTGGAGAGGATTCTTGTTGAGCTCATAGCTCTCGGCCAGCTCCACCAGGGAGCCCAGGTACATGACGCCGATGCGGTTGGAGATATGGCGCACCACCGACAGGTCGTGGGCGATGAACAGATACGTCAGGCCCAGCTCCTGCTGCATGTCCTCCAGCATGTTGACCACCTGGGACTGGATGGACACATCCAGAGCGGAGATGGGCTCGTCGCAGACGATGAACTCGGGCTTGACTGCCAGGGCGCGGGCAATGCCCACGCGCTGCTGCTGACCGCCGGAGAACTCGTGGGGATAGCGGTTTGCGTGCTCGGTGTTCAGGCCCACCATGCCCAGCAGCTCTTTGATCCGGTCGGTGCGCTCGGCTTTTGAGGAGCAGAGCTTATGGATGTCCAGAGCCTCGCCGATGATCTCGCCCACTGTCATGCGGGGGTCCAGAGAGGCGGAGGGGTCCTGGAAGATAATCTGCATCTTGCGGCGGTAGGGCAGCATATTGACCTGCCTGCATTTGGGAACCTTGACGTGCTGCTTCTCACCGTTCTCACCGGCGGGCCAGGGATCCTGTCCCTCGAAAATGGTTTCGCCGCCGTACTGGATGCGGCCGGAGGTGGGGGTGTAGAGCTGGAGAATGGTTCGGCCCAGGGTGGTCTTGCCGCAGCCGGACTCGCCCACCAGACCCAGGGTCTCGCCCCGGCGGATGAAGAGGGACACGTCCTCCACCGCCTGGACGCCGGGCCCATGAACGCCCTTGACCGGAAAGTATTTTTTCAGGTGGTCCACTTGAACCAGGATGTCATTCTTCTCACTCACGGCCGCTCACCTCCTGATCCTGTACCGGCTTCTCCTGTCCGGCCTTGTCGAGCTGATCCTGCACCCGCAGCCAGCAGGCGGAGCGGTGGCCCTCGCCCAGCTCCACGTAGGGGGGCATCTTCTGCAGGCAGATCTTCATGGCATGCTCACACCGGGGGGCGAAGGGGCAGCCCTCGGGGGGATTGAGCATGTCCACGGGCGTACCCTCGATGGGGATCAGCCGCTCATAGCTCTCGGCGTCCACGCGGGGCATGGAGCGCAGCAGGCCCACGGTGTAGGGGTGGCCGGGCTTGTAGAAGATGTCGTCCACCGGCCCCTGCTCCACGATCTTGCCGGCATACATGACGGAGACCTTGTCGCAGATCTCAGCCACCACGCCCAGGTTGTGGGTGATGAAGATAATGCCCATGTGAGTCTTCTTCTGGAGCTCCTTCATGAGCTCCAGAATCTGGGCCTGAATGGTCACGTCCAGAGCAGTGGTGGGCTCGTCGGCAATCAGCAGCTTGGGGTGGCAGATGAGGCCCATGGCGATCATGACACGCTGGCGCATGCCGCCGGAGAACTCGTGAGGGTACTGCTTCATCCGCTTGGCCACGTTGTTGATGCCCACCAGCTCCAGCATCTCCATGGCCCGCTTGGCGGCGTCGGCCTTGGAGATCTTCTTGTCGTGGGCCCGCAGGGCCTCGATGAGCTGGTTGCCCACGGTGTAAACGGGATTGAGGCAGGTCATTGGGTTCTGGAAAATCATGGCCACCTCGCTGCCCCGGAAGGAGGCCATCTCCTTCTTGCTGAAGGCCAGGACATCCCGGCCCTCGAAGGTGATGGAACCGCCGATGACCTTGCCGGGGGACTGGAGCAGTCCCATGATGGAGTAAGCCTCCTGGCTCTTGCCGGAGCCGGACTCGCCCACAATGCCCATAACCTCGTCGTAATCCAGGTCATAGCTGATGCCGCTGACGGCCTTGACCTCACCCGCGGGGGTAAAGAAGGAGACCCGCAGATCCTTGACTTCCAGCAGCTTGCCGGACTTTTCGTTCTGTTCCATTGATTGTCTCCTCCTCTCTTATTTCTTCAGACGGGGATCCAGGGCGTCCCGCAGGCCATCACCAAACAGGTTGAAGGACAGGATCATAATGCTGATGATGATAGCGGGAATGATCAAACGGTAGGGGTAGGTGCTGATGCCGCCCAGCGCGTCGGAGCACATGGAGCCCAGGCTGGTCAGGGGAGCCAGCACGCCCACGCCCAGGAAGGACATGAAGGACTCAGTGAAGATGGCGGACGGGATCTGCAGGCAGGTGGTGGCCACGATCTGGCCGATGCAGTTGGGCAGCAGGTGCCGCTTGATGATCCGGCCGCTGGAGGCGCCCAGGGCACGGGCCGCGGTCACGTATTCCTGTTTCTTGAGGGTGAGGATCTGGCCGCGGATGATGCGGCTCATACCCACCCAATACAGGCAGGCAAAGGCAATGAACATGCCCATCAGGTTGGGGCCCACCTTCTTAAAGAACTCCGCCAGGAAGAAGCCCTGGTGGTCGGTGATGAACTGGGTGACATGGGGGCCCATGGCCGTGGCGATGAGCAGGATGATCAGCACGTCAGGCAGGGAGTAGATAACGTCCACGATGCGCTGCATGACCACATCCACCGTACCGCCGAAGAAGCCGGAGATGGAGCCGTAGAGCGCACCGATGACCAGCACGATCAGCGCGGCGGTGAGGCCGATGATCATGGACACTCGGGTGGCAAACATGGTGCGCACCATGATATCGCGGCCGTAGCGGTCGGTGCCGAACACATGGGGGAACACCTTCTCGCCGTCGGCGATGCGCTGCAGCTCGTCGTTGGAGTAGCCGAAGGGCTGGGCGGAGTAGCCCAGGGCCTTGTAGATCTCCTCCTCGCTCATACCCTCGTACTCGGCGCCGCCGCCGGCCTTGGCCTGGGCGCGGATGAGCGCCTTGTCCTTGCTGCTGAGCTCCTCGCCGCGGGCGGCCGCCTCCGCTTCAGCGGCGGCAACGGCCTCGTCGGGGTCCTGGGAGGAGGTGGCCTCCTTATAGGCCTGTTGGGCCTCAAGGGAGTAATGCCAGGGGTAGAGGTTCTCTGCGCCGGCGTTGAACTGGTCGTATCCGTAGGGTACCAGCATGGGGCCAACAAAAGCGAACAGCACCAACAGTACAATCACGCCCAGGGCCACCATGGCCACCACGTTCTTGCGCAGGCGGCGCCAGGCATCCGCCCAGTAGGATACGCTCTTGCGCTGCTGGATGAAGTCCTCCTTCTCCCCGCTGGTAGCCGGGGCGAAGTCCGCCGCCGTCAGGTCGTTCAGCTCCAGCAGGGGGTCCACATCGGGCTGAAGGGAGCCAAAGACAGCTTTTTTCTGTTTCTCTGCCATTTTTACTCTCCTTTCGTCAGATCGATGCGGGGGTCCACCACGCGGTAGAGGATGTCAACCACCAGGTTCATGATGACCACCAGGGTCGCCAGGAAGATGGTGGTGCCCATGATTATGAAGTAGTCGCGGTTCTGCACGGACTGCACCAGATAGCGGCCCAGGCCGGGAATGGTGTAGACGGTCTCCACCACGAAGCCGCCCACCAGGGTGAAGGCGGTCAGGGGGCCCAGGTAGGTGATGACGGGGATGACACCATTGCGCAGGGCGTGCTTGAAGATGATCCTGGGAGTCAGCAGACCCTTGGCCCGCGCGGTCTTGATATAGTCCTGGCCCAGGGCGTCCAGCATGGAGGAGCGGGTCAGGCGGGCAATATAGCACATGGGGTAAAGGCCCAGGGCCAGACAGGGCATCAGGTAGGCCTTGGCCCCCTGGGAGGCGTCAAAAATAACGTTGATGCCCATGAATTTAAAGGGCGCCCCATCATTGCAGAAAAGCATCAGCAGGAAGGTGGCCACCACGAAGCCGGGCATGGACACACCCAGGGTACACACCACCCGTAAGACGCTGTCCACCCATTTTCCCCGGTTGTAGGCCGCCAGACAGCCCAATGGTATGCCCACCGCCACGGCCCATACCAGAGCGATGACGCCGATCTTTGCGGAGAGGGGGAACTTCTCCGTGATGATGTCCAGCACCGGACGGTCCTTCTGCATCTTCAGGGAGACACCGAAGTCCTGGTCCACGATGACTCCCTTGAGGTAGCGCAGCATCTGAACCCCAAGGGGGTCATCCATCCCGTACTTGGCCTCCATGGCCGCCTTCTGCTCCGGCGTAATCTTTTCGTCGTTGAACGGGCTGCCCGGCACGGACATCATCAGGACGAAGGTGACGCAGGCAACGACCAGAATGGTGATGAGGGCCATGATCACCCGTTTCACAATGTATTTTGCCATTCTTTCACTTCCCATATTATTCTCTGTTCACGCAATCGAAACTGCCCCATCGTAAGCGTTTCTCCATTTTATCGTAATTTGTCCCATGCGTCAAGAGTATGGCCCTCCAAATTTGATGGAAACTCCCCCTAATCTTGCATGTGTCCTTCATACAAAGACAATTTTCCGCTTATCTGTCCACATATTATTTCGCTGTCAGACGCTTTTCGAGTTGTGCCAGCCAAAAAACCGCCTTTTTTCATAGTGTGGAATTTAAATATTCCGTATATTATTCACCTATTCGCCCTTTTTATGCAATTTCGGCCGGGCATGCAATTCCCACCGCTTGAATCGCTTTTCTGCATAAATTGCAAAAAGGCGGGCACGGACCGATGTCCGCGCCCGCCATGGGCTCCGCTCAGTCGAAGCCCAGGCCCATATAGCCGTGGGTGCCCTCCCCCCAGAGCGCCCGCTTTTCGGCGCTGTACCACTTAATCATACCGAAGGGCTGGAGGTAGCTACCCTTCATGCCATCCCACAGGGCAGGGGTGCGCACATAGCAGCGCGCCCCGGGGAGTACCCGTTCCAGCGCCGCCAGCCCGCGGCCCATCTTGTCCGGGGACAGCAGCAGCTCCTTGAACAGCACACTCTCCCCGTCGGTGTACTCGGCGGCGGCGCAGCCCTCCGCGCCGTCCACGCTCAACCGGTACAGCCCGCCCCCCGACAGGCGGCCCATGCCCTGCTGGTAGCGGATCAGCTCCTCCGGGTAGTCCACGGCGGGCGCCCCCTCCAGCAGGCGGCGCCGGATGGCGTTGTACTCCCCCGGCTCCACGGGTTCTGCCCGGTCGCCCTCCGCCGCGGGCTGGAGCATGCTCTTGAGCAGCTCCAGCTTCCGGGTGGAAAAGCAGGGCGCAAAGCCCACTGTGCCGAAGAATTTGAACAGGCTTGGCTCGGCGGGCACAGTGGTAACGCAGTCCGCTCCCCGCTCGGCCAGATAGCCGTCCACGAAGCGGAGAAGCTGCCGGCCGTAGCCCTTGCTGCGCGCCCCGGGGTCGGTGGCCAGGGCGTAGATATACCAGCCCGAGGCGGTTCCGCCGCCGGGCAGGGTCAACGTCTGGGGCAGCAGGGCCAGCATGGAGGCCAGCCGCCCCTCCTCCACCACCTCAAGAACGTCGGCTGAGCCCCCGCAGCACTCGTAGAACCAGTCGATATAGCGGTCCTCGTCCCCAAAGGCCGCCTTCCACAGCGCCTTCTGGGCCGGAACCTCCTCCGGACGGCCGGGACGCATCTCCAACATAAGCTGCTCCTTTCTTATCGCTTCAAAAACCGTCACTTCATAACCGCCGTGTGCTTTTCCACCATCAGGTCGGGGTAATAGCTCTGCTTGGCTTTGCGCAGGCCCTCCACGCCCATGTCGTCCTCCCGGTTGAGGTACCGGATCTCCGGGTGGCGGGCCCGCACCCAGCGGGCGAACTCCCGGTTGATCATGGCGTAGGCCCCCTGAAGCTCGCCGTAGGCCTTCTCGAAGTGCACGTCGTAGGTGTCGGCGGACAGCCTGTCACCGATGGTGAAGGCCACCACCTCGCCGTATACCCGGATGAGGCCGCCCTCCAGGCCCAGCTCCTCATAGTGCTCCATGGCGGTGCGCAGGGCGATTCCCTCGTCTCCCAGATCCCGCTCCTCGGCGTCTCCCTCCCGCTGGAGGGAGCGGCGGTACCACTCCTTGTCCATCTCCAGGCACTCGGGCAGGGTGGCCGGGGTGATCTCCTCGTAGGTCCAGGTGGGGTTGTTCTCTACAAAGCGGTTGATGTGGTTGCGCTTGGCGTGGAGCTTCTTGCCCCCCAGCTCGGCCAGCCGCTCCACCTCGTAAAGGTAGTCGTAGCCGTCCCGGTCGGCAGTGTAGGCGAACCGGCCGGGGAAAAATTCCTCCAGCTCCGCCATCTGCCGGGGCGTGAGGCACACCAGGCGCAGGGGCTCCCCCTTCTCCGCCGCGTCGGCCTCCAGCGCACGGATGACGGCGGCAATGTCTCCGGAGCCCGCAGGGTACATATAGCTGCACCCCAGGCGGCCGCACACATGGGTCACCAGAAAATCGTCCACCCGGGCGATGCGCTGGTTATAGGCCCGGCTCCAGACGTAGAGATTGGTAAAGTTATAGTCGCACCCCCGGTAGTTGCCCCGGGCGAGCAGTTCATCCACCCAGGCCTTGTCCGCCGGGGTGGGCGCATGGAATTCGATCATGCAGGTTTCGTCTCCTTAAATTCCTAGTATGCCGAAATGATATCACGCCCGTCCGCAAATGGCAAGCAAAACCCGTCAGGCACCGTCCCACCGGCAGCCGCCCAGCTCCACCCGGCCGTCGGCGGTGAAGGGCACCCCCTCTGCCTCCAGCATCGCCCGCTGGACGCCGGGGCCAAATGCCGGGGTGGTGGAGCCGTCGGCACGCACCACCCGGTGGCAGGGCACGCCGGGCGTGCGGCAGGCCCGCATGGCGTAGCCCACCGCCCGGGAGGCCCTGGGATTGCCCAGCATCAGGGCGAGCTGCCCGTAGGAGGCGCACTTCCCCGCCGGGATGCGCCGGACCAGCTCATAGACCCGCTCATAAAAATTCATGTCAATGCCTCCTCCGAATACCGATAACAGAAGCACGGCGGCCGCCCCTCGGGCGGCCGCCGTGCCGGATTTTTCCGTTGTCCTCACCAGCCGGGGTAGACCTGGCTCTTCTTGGGCAGCAGCAGGGCCGCCGCCACATAGAGCCACAGCCCTGCGGTGCCCGCGAAGCACAGCGCCACCCAGATGAGGCGCACCAGGTTGGCGTCCACATTAAAGTACTCGGCCACGCCGCCGCACACGCCAGCCAGAGCGCCGTGATCCAGCCGGTACAGCTTTTTTGTCTCGTTCATCTGAAAATCCTCCCGAGGTGATTTCAAATTCTGGACATAGGATACCACGGGAGGGGTTAAAAAGTCCTTCGGGCTTTCTTAAAAATCCATGAAAATTATTTGCCGTCCTCCACCAGCATGAGGCAGCCGTCGGCGTCGTATCTGAGCCGCTGCACCTCCGCCTTGGTGTTGCGCACGATATCGTCCATGCGGATGCCCTCGGTGATGGTGGCGATGAAGGTGTAGGCCACACCGTGGCGCTTGGCCCGGCCGGTGCGGCCGATGCGGTGGGTGTAGTTCTCCAGCTCGTCGGGCACGTCGTAGTTGAACACCGCGTCCACGTCGTCGATGTCCAGGCCCCGGGCGGCCACGTCGGTGGCCACCAGCACCTTGATCTCGCCCCGCTTGAACTTCTCCAGGGTCTTCTCCCGGATGCGCTGCTGAATGTCGCCGTGGATGGCCTCGCAGGAGATGCCCCGCATCTTCAGCAGGCCGGCCAGCCGGTCGGTCATGTTCTTGGTGTTGCAGAAGGCGATGGCCCGCTCGTACTCCCCGTGGGTGATGAGGGCCGCGATGGTGTCCAGCTTCTGCTCCCGGCCGTCCAGATCAATGCGGTACTGGGTGATGTCCGGCTTGGACTCCTCCACCGGGCGGACGGTGATCTCCACCGGGTCCCGCTGGTACACCCAGGAGATGTCCATGACCTCCCGGCTGATGGTGGCGGAAAACATGCCCAGGTTTCTGCGGTGCTTGAGCTGGTCCAGGATGCGGGTCACGTCCCGCACGAAGCCCATGTCCAGCATCCGGTCTGCCTCGTCCAGCACCACGGTCTGCACCTTGTCCAGCCGGACGGTGCGGCGCTTCATGTGATCCATGAGGCGGCCAGGGGTGGCCACCACGATCTGGGGCTTCTTTTTCAGGGTGTTGATCTGCCTGTCGATGGGGGCCCCGCCGTAGAGGCAGACGGTGCGTACCCCCTCCTTGAACTCGCACAGATCCCGCAGCTCCTCCTGGATCTGCACCGCCAGCTCCCGGGTGGGGGCCAGCACCAGGCCCTGCACGTCGGCGCACTCGGGGTCGATGTGCTCCACCATGGGGATGCCGAAGGCAAAGGTCTTGCCCGTGCCGGTGGGGGCCTTGGCAATGACATCCTTCCACTCCATGAAATAGGGGATCGCCCCCGCCTGGACGGGGGTGGCCTGGACATAGCCCTTCTTTTCAATGGCCCTCATGATGGCCTCGGACAGCCCCAGCTCCGCGTAGGTTTTGGTCCCGTTCACCTGCTCGCCGTTGATTTCCATTCGGGTACAAACATCCTTTCGTTTCGTTTTGCCTGATTCAAGGTCCCCACAGGCAGCCGAAACCCCGTTTCGTACCCAAACGCCCGCCTCACCGCGGGGGCGCGACCTCAAATCCATCGGCCGGAAGCGGCTCCGGCCTGTCTCGCGCCAATACTATATCATAGCCCCGCCCATTACGCAAGTGCGCCGCCGCTCCCGCCGTGCTCCTCCGCCCAGATCTCCAGGGCCTCCCGGGCCCCGTAGAGGCTCCCGCGGTAAAAGTAGTAGCGGCTGCTCCGGCGGGCATAGCGGCGGTAGACCTCCAGATACTCGTTCAGGAGGTAAACCCCCTCCGCCTCCAGCCAGGGCAGCAGCTTCTCCAGCGTGCGCTCCATCTCCGTCAAAAGGGCCGTGTCCTCGGGGCCATAGGCCCCCTTTCCCTCGCCGTAGGGCGGGCACGCCTCAAAGGCCGATTCCCAGTCATTCACCATCTTCCCCGTCCTCCTTCATATTCTCCAGCGCCACCCGCGTCGCCTCAATTACAAAGCGGGAAAACGTCACGTTTGTCCCCTGGATCACCTCGTCCACCTGCTGAATAATTTCATTGGGAAAACGTATGTTCTTGGGCGTTGTCTCCGGAATGGAGGGCAGTTGAAATTTTCTTCCCATACAAATCACCATCTCTACTGTATGGCAATCTGTGGGCTTTGTAAGCACTACATATTGTAAGGCAAATCGTAAAGCACGGCCGCTCCTCTCCGCGTAGGGGCGACCCTTGTGGTCGCCCGCGGGCGGCCATAAAGGCCGCCCCTACAAGGGCTTGTCACCACCGTCGGCCTTTCGTAGGCGCCGATGCCCACATCGGCCCGCCCTGCACCGTGTCGGCGCGCCTTCCATACTCCCCCTCTTTATATCTGCTTTCTTGTCATGCCTCCGGCGGCCCCGCTTTCTTGCCGAAGAAAGCGGGGGGAAAGACGGGTCGGGGCGGGGGATTCCGATTTCCCCCGCCCCGACACCCCACCCCTTGAAACGGCCAATCAGGGGGGCTGCGGCCCCCCTATTGGATGTACCCCCCAGGAAGGGAGGGTATGCCAGCCCATCCGGAGCGGCGGGGGCGTTACAACGTAAGCCCCCGCCGTCGGAAAGCCGCCAGCAGGACGGCTCGGGGGAAACTCCAAGAAGGGGGAATCGCAATTCCCCCTTCTTGGTCGTTTCAAGGGGGATGGGCGTTGGGAAGGGGGAAAATCGAAATTCCCCCTTCCCAACCGGCTCTTTCGCCCCTTTCTGGCCGCTCAGAAAGGGGCCCGCCGGAGGCTTGACAAGAAAGCAGGTGTCAAAAAGGGTTCCCATGGAAGGCGCGCCAGCCCGGCATAAGGCGGGCCGATGTAGGCAGAAGGTGAATTGCCTCAGAGAGGCAAAAGAGGCCGCCCCTACAGTTGAACGCACAGCACATAAAACCCGGCCAGTGTCCGGCCCCTACCTGCGCCGGAACACATGGACGCGGAAGGAGGCCCGTACCCGCAGACCGTCCAGGGCGGCCAGCCGCTCCGCCCCCTCCCTGGGGGTCTTCCAGTAATAGGGGGTCATCTGGAACAGGTCGCGCAGCGCCTCCCCCGCCACGTCCACCACCGCCTCCACCGGCTCCACCCGCTCGTAGGAGAAGCCCTCGTAGGGGACGTCCTCCTCCCGGTTGCGGTAGGGCTGGTCGTAGAGCACCTGCTTGAGCTCCCACAGGTGGTCGGCGGCGGGCACCACATAGAGGAAGGCCCCGCCGGGGCGGAGCACCCGCCGGAACTCGTCCAGGGCCAGGGGGGAGAAGCAGTTGAGCACCAGCCCCACCGAGGCATCCGCCAGAGGCAGATGGTAGGCGGAGGCCACGGCGAACTCCCCCTCCGGCACCCGCCGGGCGGCCAGGCGCACCGACGGCTTGGACAGGTCGATTCCCGCCAGGGGCGGGCGGCCTAGGGCCTCCCACAGTCCGGCGGTGTAGTACCCCTCGCCGCAGCCCGAGTCCAGCACCGCCTCCCCCGGCGGGGCGTACTCCGCCCCCAGGGCGCACAGGGCGGCCAGCAGGTGGCCGTAGTATCCCCCGGAGAGAAACCGGCGGCGGGCCTCCGCCATGCCCCTGTCGTCGCCGGGGGCCTTGGAGTGCTTTTTGTTGGCGGGCAGCAGATTGACATACCCCTCTCTGGCCTTGTCGTAGGCGTGGCCGTTGGGGCAGGCATAGGCCCGCTCCCCCCGCTCCAGGGGGGCGGCGCAGATGGGGCAGGTAAACAGAGACTTTTCCACAGAACCTCTCTCCTTTGTGGAAGGTATGACAGGAAATTGGGCCCCCGCACGGGCGGGGGCCCCGGCCGTTCACCCCTCCAGCAGCTCCTTGCCGGAGATGCCGGGCTCCGTCATGGAGTAGGGGTCCAGAATTTTGTCCAGGGCCGCCTCGTCCAGCAGGCCCTCCTCCAGAATGAGCCGCCGCACCGGCGCGCCGGTCTCGATGGCCCGCTTGGCCACCTCGGCGGCCTTCTCATAGCCCACGTGGGGGCACAGGGCGGTGATGATGCCCACGCTGTGCTCCACCATGTCCCGGCACCGCTCCCGGTTGGCGGTGATGCCGGTGACGCAGTTGTCCACAAAGGTATGTACCGCGTAGGTCAGGGTCTCCACGCTCTGGATCAGGTTGTAGAAGATGATGGGCTCGAAGGCGTTGAGCTCCAGCTGGCCCGCCTCGGCGGCCATGGTGACGGTGACGTCGTTTCCGATGATGTTGAAGGCCACCTGGCTGACCACCTCGGGGATGACGGGGTTGACCTTCCCCGGCATGATGGAGGAGCCGTTCTGCCGGGGCGGCAGGTTGATCTCGCTGAAGCCGCAGCGGGGGCCGGAGGACATGAGCCGCAGGTCGTTGGACATCTTGGACAGGTTGACGGCGCAGGTCTTGACCGCGCCGGACACGGCCACGAGCCCGTCCAGGTTCTGGGTGGCATCGATGAGGTCGAAGGCCTGCACCAGCTCAAGCCCGGTGACCTTGGACAGGTTGGGGATGATGCGGCGCAGATACCGCTCGTCGGCGTTGATGCCGGTGCCGATGGCGGTACCCCCCATGTTGAGGCGGCGCATCTCGTCCTTGGCCCGCTCGAAGCGGGCGATGTCCCGGCGCACCGCCCGGCTGTAGGCCCGGAACTCCTGCCCCAGACGGATGGGCACCGCGTCCTGCATCTGCGTGCGGCCCATCTTGAGCACGTCGTCAAACTCCTCCGCCTTGGCCTCCAGGGCCTCAGAGAGCCGCTCGAGCTGGATCTGGGCCCGCACCAGCAGCTTGAGCACCGCCAGCTTGCCCGCCGAGGGGAACACATCGTTGGTGGACTGGCCGTAGTTGACGTGGTCGTTGGGGTTGACCAGGGCGTAGTCCCCCTTCTCCCCGCCCAGCAGCTCGATGGCCCGGTTGGCGATGACCTCGTTGGCGTTCATGTTCAGGCTGGTGCCCGCGCCGCCCTGGATGGGGTCCACGATGAACGCCTCGTGGAGCCGGCCCGCCGCAATCTCATCGCAGGCCCGCACGATGGCGTCGGCCACCCGCTTGTCCAGCAGGCCGATCTCCAGGTTGGTGATGGCGGAGGCCTTCTTGATCTCCGCGATGGAGTTGATCTGCTCCGGATGTACGGCCAGCCCGGTGATGGGGAAGTTCTCCGCCGCCCGCAGGGACTGGACGCCGTAGTAGACGTCCTTGGGGACAGACCTCTCCCCCACGGAGTCGTGCTCGGAGCGGTATTGGATGCTCATGGTACAGGTGCCTCCTCGCAAGCAGTCCTTCATTTTATAGGGACATCATAGCACCATCCGTTTTATTTTGCAAGCAATCCTGCAAATTATAGTCCCTCTCCGTGCCCTGGGCAGGTCACCAGATGGTCGTTGATGAGCCCCGCCCCCTGGAGGTAGGAGTAGACAATCACCGGCCCCACAAAGCGGAAGCCCCGCTTTTTCAGGTCGGCGCTCACCCGGCGGGACAGGTCGTCCTCGGCGGGCATGTCCTCCGGCCGCTCCAGCCGGTGGTCCACCGGCACGCCGTCCACCCAGTGCCAGAGGTAGCGGGCAAAGCTGCCCCACTCCTCCGCCACGGCCAGAAAGGCCCGGGCATTGGTGACGGCGCAGCGGGCCTTGCTCCTGTTTTTGATGACGCCGGGGGCGGCCAGAGCGGCCTCCACCTCGTCCTCCCCCCACCCGGCCAGCGCCGCCGGCTCAAAATCCGCGAAGGCCGCCCGCAGGGCCGCCCGCCGCTCCAGAATCAGCTTCCAGCTCAGCCCGGCCTGAAAGCCCTCCAGCTCCAGCAGCTCGAACAGCGCCCGGTCGTCCCGGCAGGGCCGGCACCACTCCGTGTCGTGGTACAAAATCTCATGCTCCGTTTTTGCCCAGGGACAGCGCGCGCCCTCTCCCATGTCAGCTCTCTCCTCTCCTTTCCCGCCCGGTTGGGCCGGGAAACGCGATATCATCTGCACTATAGCATAGAAATGGGAAAATGGAAACCCGCCGGCAAAGTCATTGCTGAGAAAAAATTTTGTAAATAAAGAAAAAATCAGGTGACTTGCCAGGCGGACCGTGTTACCATTAAGATACCAGCCAGGGGACATGGCCTGGCAAATATAAAATCAGGAGGACCCCTCTCGTATGAAAAAGCACCGCGGAAGACATCTGCTCTCCCTGCTGGCGTCGGCAGCTCTGCTGGCATCCCTGCTGCCCGCCGCCTTTGCGGCTGAGGCAGAGGGCGAGAAGCACATCACCATCCTGGGCACCTCAGACATGCACGGAAATATCTGGGGCTATTCCTACGAAGACAACGCGGAGACCGACAACAACGGCATGGCCAGGCTCTACACCTACATCCAGCAAGTGCGGGCCGAGAACCCCAACACCTTCCTCGTCGACGCCGGCGACGACATCCAGGGCACCATCATGACCGACGATCTGTATAACAAGACCCCGGAGGAGCCCCATCCGGTCGTCACCGCCATGAACTACATGGGCTATGACGCCATGACCCTGGGCAACCACGAGTTCAACTGGGGCATCCCCACCATGCAGGCCATTCTGGGACAGGCCAGCTTCCCGGTTCTGGCCGCCAACGTCACCGGCGCCCAGGGCGAGCCGGTCACCGGCGCGGGCTGGACGATTGTGGAGCGGGGCGGCGTGAAGCTGGCCGTCATCGGCGTGGTCACCCCGGATGTCCCCATCTGGGACAGCGGCAAGGACGGCATTGACGACGCCGTCTATGAGGCCGCCAACGTGGCCGTCGGCAAGGCCATCGACGAGATCGGCGACCAGGCCGACGTAATCATGGTGTCCGCCCACATGGGCATGTACGCCGAATTTGACGAGGAGGGCGGCTCCGACTCCGCCCAGAAGATTCTGGACGACAACCCGGAGATCGACGTGCTCCAGGTGGCCCACAACCATGTGGTGGTCAACGAGAAGCAGGGCTCCACCGTCATCGGCGGCGTGCGCAACGGCGGCCGGGACATCGCCCGCTTTGATCTGACCCTGGACGCCGACAATCAGATCATTGACAGCTCGGTGGAGATTGTGGATATGACCGGCGTGACCCCCAGCCAGGAGCTCCGGGAGATCCCCCTGGTGGCCGAGGCCCATCAGAAGACCATCGACTACATCAACGGCGGCGGCTCCGGCGACGAGGGCGAGGGCGGCGCGTCCCTGGGAAGCACTACCGCCCGCTTCCAGCCTGAGAACGAGATCCGCGGCATCCCCGCCGGCCGGGTGATGGATACCGCCGTCATGGATCTGATCAACACCGTCCAGCTGGAGAACTCCGGCGCCGACGTCTCCGCCGCCGCCCTCTTCAAGGGTACCAGCGATCTGCCCAAGGGCGACATCAACTACGGCAACATCTTCGACATCTACAAGTTTGACAACACCCTTTACCGGGTGAGCGTCACCGGCGCGGAGCTCAAGGCTTACATGGAGTGGTCCGCCGAGTGCTACAACCAGTGGCAGGAGGGGGATATCAATATCTCCTTCGACCCCGAGTACCCCGACTACCTCTACGATATGTTTGCCGGCGTGGACTATGAGATCGACCTGTCCCAGCCCAAGGGCCAGCGCATCCAGAACGTCATGTTCCACGGCGCGCCCCTCCAGGATGACCAGGAGCTGACCCTGGCGGTGAATAATTACCGCTACTCCTCCGCCCTGAAGGCCCAGAACATCATCTCCGGCACCAAGGAGTGGGAGTCCTCCAACTCCATCCGGGATATGATCGTGACCTACTTTGCCGAGCACTCCCCCGTGGCCCCCGAGGTGGACCACAACTGGAAGATCGTGGGCGTGGATCTGAGCGAGGACGACCCCCGCCGGGCGGAGCTGGTGGGCTACATCAACGCCGGCCTGCTGGACACCCCCTACGCCGAGAGCTACAACCTGTCCGACTATGATTCCCTGGTGGCCCAGGCCAAGGCGAAGGCCGAGACCCTCACCGTGACCGTAAACGGCGCGGCCAAAGACGTGGCCACGGCTTTCGACGCCCAGGGGAATACCTACTACCGCCTGCGCGACCTCGCCTTTGCCCTGAAGGGCACCGGCGCCCAGTTCAATGTGACGTGGGACGGCAGCGTGGCCGTCGCCACCGGCTCCGCCTACGAGGGCGAGGCCCTGGCCATGCCCGGCTCCGCCCCCACCGGCGAGGCCGTCAGCCTGACTCTCACCGTGGACGGCACTGCGGTGAGCCAGCCCGCCGTACTCGTCAACGGCAACTACTATCTGGCCGAAGGCTTCCTCGCCCAGCTGGGCGCGGAGTCCGCCCTGGTGGAGGGCGTTTTGGCCATCACCGCCGCGTAACCGCTTTCCGTCAGCAAAGGGCCGCGCCTGGGGCGCGGCCCTTTCCTTGCGTATTTTACCGGACTCCGCCAGAGCTTTGAACGATCCATTCCCTTCATACGGCCGTCTTGTCCAATTTTTCTCTGGCCCCTTTGAGCAATCTGTGATATAATCCGCTCCGTATGATGATTTTCGCATAAAAAGGAGTACGACATGATTACAGTTTCCGACCTGGGCCTGGCCTACAGCGGCCAGCCCCTCTTTTCCCACGTGGATCTCCAGTTCACCAAGGGCAACTGCTACGGCATCATCGGCGCCAACGGCGCGGGTAAATCCACCTTCCTGAAAATCCTCTCCGGCGAGCTGGAGCCCACCTCCGGCGAGGTCTCCATCCTGCCCAAGACCCGCATGTCGGTGCTCAAGCAGGATCAGAACGCCTACAACGCCTACAACGTCATGGACACCGTCATCATGGGCAACCAGCGCCTCTACGACATCGGCAAGGAGAAGGAGGCCCTCTATGCCAAGGAGGAGATGACCGAGGCCGACGGCATCCGCGCCTGCGAGCTGGAGGAGGAGTACGCCGAGCTGGGCGGCTGGGAGGCCGAGAGCGACGCCAGCCGCATCCTCCAGGGCCTGGGCGTGGGCACCGAGTTCCATTCCAACGACATGGCCACCCTGGACGCCCGGCTGAAGGTGAAGGTGCTGCTGGCCCAGGCCCTGTTCGGCAGCCCGGACATCCTGCTGCTGGACGAGCCCACCAACAACCTGGATATCAACGCGGTGAACTGGCTGGAGGACTTCCTGCTGGACTTTGAGGGCACGGTGATTGTGGTCAGCCACGACCGCCACTTCCTCAACACCATCTGCACCCACATCGTGGACATCGACTACAACAAGATCAAGATGTACGTGGGCAACTACGACTTCTGGTACGACGCCTCCCAGCTGATGCAGAACCTGATGAAGAACCAGAACAAGAAGAACGAGGAGAAGGCCCAGGAGCTCAAGGAGTTCATCTCCCGCTTCTCCGCCAACAAGTCCAAGAGCAAGCAGGCCACCGCCCGGCGCAAGCTGCTGGAGAAGATCACCCTGGAGGAGATCCCCGCCTCCTCCCGCCGCTACCCCTGGGTGGCCTTCTCTCCCGACCGGGAGGTGGGCAAGGACATCCTCTTCGTCACCGACGTCAGCAAGACCATCGACGGGGTGAAGGTGCTGGACAAGGTGAGCTTCATCGTGGGCCACGGGGACAAGATCGCCTTCGTGGGCGACAACGAGAACGCCCAGACCGCCCTGTTCCAGATCCTCACCGGCGAGCTCGAGCCCGACGAGGGCACCGTCAAGTGGGGCCAGACCGCCACCTTCTCCTACTTTCCCAAGGACAACACCAAGTTCTTCAAGGACTGCGACGACAATCTGGTGGAGTGGCTGCGCCAGTGGTCCTCCGACCCCCACGAGGCCTATCTGCGGGGCTTTTTGGGCCGGATGCTCTTCTCCGGCGACGAGGTTTACAAGCCCGTCAAGGTGCTCTCCGGCGGCGAGAAGGTGCGGTGCATGCTCTCCCGGATGATGCTCTCCGGCGCCAACGTGCTGCTGCTGGACCAGCCCACCAACCACCTGGATCTGGAGTCCATCGCCGCCCTGAACAACGGCCTGGAGGCCGTCAAGTGCAACGTGCTCTTCGCCTCTCACGACCACCAGCTGGTGCAGACCGTGGCCAACCGGGTGTTCGACTTCACCTCCGACGGCAAGCTCATTGACCGCAAGATGACCTACGACGAGTACCTGGAGAGCCAGAAGGCCGACTGAGCCCCACGGGCCATGCCGTGGCAAGACCATAATATCTGCGCAAACCGCAAGCGATAATTGCCAAAATGCAACCCGCTTGCGGTTTCTTTTTTCGTTGGACTGCTTTATCATGTGAGGTGAACAGATATGGAATTGAAGGAAACGCTGCCCGCCCTGCGCAGGAAAAAGGGGCTGTCCCAGCAGGAGTTGGCCGAGGCCCTGGGTGTCTCCCGCCAGGCGGTGTCCCGCTGGGAGGTGGGGACAGACATCCCCACCATGAAGAATCTGCTGGCCCTGAGCAGGCTGTTTGACGTGCCGGTGCATGAGTTGGTGGGCGGAGCCCAGCCCGCGGATTCTCTGGAAGCGGAAACGACGTCACACAAAAAGGTGACAAAGCCGGCTCGCTACCAACTCCTGACCAAAGTGCTGGGTGGTGCTCTGGCCGCCGTGGTTGCGGCCGGACTGCTGGCCGCCCTGTACCAGAACCAGCTTAGGCCCGCCCCCACGGACCCCGCAGAGCGGACTATTGTGGATATTGAGGATTTGGACGGAGAAAGGATTGAGCCCGATGCAGTAACTTGGCACACAACATCGGAAGGAGGAAATTAGCTGTGAAAAAAGTAATTGTTTCCATAGCGACAGCCTGTGTACTCTTTATAAGTTGCGGAGATATACCTCCGGCCATGGCCGCAGAAAGTAGTGCCCTATGTTTATCGTCTGCCGAGAGTCCAATAGAGACCGGGGTGATTGAATATGAGGATCTTTTCTGTGATATGCTTGATCCTGCCGCTGTTTCCGATGTTGGCCTGAGAAGCACAACACGGGCCACCAATCGGATTGAATGGAGTTTATCTGCCGGGGAAGTTGCAGCGATGGATACAGCCTACACGCTGGAGGCGGATGAACTTGTGACTATTAACTGTACATACTCCCCCCGAACCGCTGATCTTGACTTTGGTCTGATTACCCCGGACGGCACCTTCCGTTTTACCAGTGGAAGCAACGGAAGCATTCATACCACAATCCGAGTTAACGAAACCGGAAACTACTATTTTACTGTGCGCAATAATACAAGCAGAACAGTCGAAGTATTGGGATATGTTTATTATTAATATTTATTTATGGAATTGTGTAAATCTTAAAGGAGGGGAATAATAATGAAAAAAGTAATCTCTTTGCTATTAGCTCTCATAATGATATTTACAACCGCTTCGGCCTATTCCAATGATAATGATAATATATCTGTTGCTCATGCACAGGTTTACCATGCTTCTGGCGTAAATGAATATGGCACAAATATTTTAGAAAAATCCGAAATTGAGCACGATGTGCCTGCTAAGATAATTACTCAAAACGGTTGCATAACAATTGATATGATATTAGATGGCAACCCTATAGTAATTTCTGCAAGGTTGGAGGGAAGAAATCTTAGTGATAATCTCCTTTACTATGATGCTGAATGTATAAGCGATGGGAATATAGATGTAATGTCTTTTACATATAACTAAGATTTTACACCTAAAGCAGCGATCACTTCTGACTATAATAAGCAGTATCCAGCAGCAAAAGATGTACTAAAGGTTTATCTAAAAGTAAATACTTCAACTATAAGAGAATACTATTTTATTGAATTCTTTGATTTTCTATTAGAGGATTTTGACTCTATTATAAGCAATGCCCCCTACTGTGACATAGACTACTGGAGTATGCGTGAATTTAAACCAATCAATAGTGGTATTATAGAAAAAGATATCATAACAAGGGGCACTGGAGTAGTTGGAAGTTACATTATTTATGACTACTATGATATTTTGAATGTTGAATACATGGCAAAAATGGATGTCGAAGTCTATGACAGCACAGGAAATATCCCCCTAAATGGGGAACTTTCATGGTCACATAGACTATCTATAACAGATAAATCAACCGTTTGTCCTTCCGTAAGTGATTATGAGTCTGACGATTGCTATCTATTAATTGACTCTGCAACCCTAAAAGTTGGTGCCCCTAAGGGCACCGCATATGTGAGTTCAACTGTGGATGGATCCGTTACTGAAGATAATGGAGCAGAAAAATATACTTCTGTGTCAATTGGTACTGGGGTTGGTCCTTTGTCCGTTTCGTTTGATTTAAGTGGGGTATTCCAGCATAAAGGAAGTGTCGATTTAAACGAAAGCTTTACGGGGTATAAGAATATAGCTCCAAATAACTATACAACAGCTATTCAACTTAGTTACGGTGAAGAGGACTGTCTACAGACTGTAGGGGACTATTATGAAAGTGTAAGTCTGCTTCAGGACTATGGCCATAGCACGACTTCCCCCAGTCCAGTATCTAGAATTTGGGAAATCACTGTTTCAAACACGTTAATGAACGAGGACCATAACCGAACTTTTTCAAAAAGTTTTGATCGAGGGGTATCTAAATGACACACAGGACGTCAAAAGCAGTATTGACGTTTATATGTATTTTGCTCATCTTTGGAGGTAGCATATATATTTTAGGAAGAAATCATAACAATTCTGTAGAAAAAATACTTGCAGATAATTTAGATCGTGAAATTGAGGTTTTTGAAGAATTCACATTTGAAACAAACGAAGCAAGTTCCTATATCGCTGTAGGATTTGAAGACGAAAATGGCGTTATAGGATATGGCATCTTTGAGAATAGAGAACATAAATTCTTTCTGTTAAGTCTAAAGCAGTGCAATAAAATGGCGAAAGTGGGTTCACAAATCTATACCGATTATTTTTTTGATAGAAACGCTGGAAGATATACTATCTTTTTGATCAATCATTCTTTGGTAAGTAAACTTGTATGGAGCTATGGCAACAACAGCGGTGAAATAAATGTGAATGAGTTACCTTCCATATATGTATTAGAAGGCCCAGAGCCAGGGGTGGCAACACTTCAATATAAATTTGTTGATGAGGCTGGAGAAGAAGTTCACTGATCCATAAGAGTGCTAATGTTGTTATTCCAGATTAAGACGAACAGGGTTTTTAAGACCCCCTCGCCAAATACACTGTTCTCAGTCAAGATGTAGTGAAAATGTAAGGTTTTGTGGCCAGCAGCCCATAGCTGTTGGCCACTTTTTGTCAAAGTATATGGTTTGGGAATATTAACATACTGATTTGGCACTTACAGTCGTTCTGCGCTTTGACACTTTGCATGTGGGCCTGCCTCTCCGCCGCTCTCCCCCCTTCTCCAGAGCACCAGCCCGGCCAGATCGGCCAGTACCCAGCCGATGGGCACGGCCCACCAGATGCCCTTCAGGCCCACGGCGGGGATGGGGGCCAGCAGGTAGGCCAGGGCCACCCGCGTCCCCAGGGAGACCACGGTGAGCACCACCGACACGCCGGGCCGCCCCAGGCCGCGGAACAGGCCGTAGAGCAGAAACAGGATGCCGATGCCGCAGTAGCACATGCCCTCAATGCGCAGGTACTCCACCCCCACGGCGATAATCTCCGTCTCGCCGGGCTCCACAAACAGGCCCATGAGGGGGGCGGCGAAGAGGCACACCAGCAGGGAGCTGACCAGGCAGAAGCCGATGGACACCCCCACGGCGGAGCGGATGCCCCTCCGGATGCGCTCCGTCTTCTGCGCGCCGGTGTTCTGGGCCACGAAGGTGGAGAAGGCGTTGCCGAAGTCCTGGACGGGCAGGTAGGCGAAGGCGTCGATCTTGACGGCGGCGGCAAAGGCAGCCATCACGTTCACCCCGAAGGAGTTCACCAGCCCCTGCACCATCAGGATGCCGAAGTTCATCACCGACTGCTGCACGCAGGTGAGCAGGGAGTAGTTCATGATGCGCCCCAGCTCCCCCCGGGACACCTTGCAGTGCCGCCGCTCCAGCCGGAGCAGGGGCACCCGCCGCCAGCCGTAGAGGGCGATACCGGCGGCGGACACCCCCTGGGCGAGCACCGTGGCCCCCGCGGCCCCGGCCACCCCCCAGCCCAGTCCCAGGACAAACCAGAGATCCAGCCCGATGTTGAGGACGGTGGACACGGCCAGAAAGGCCATCGGGGCCACGGAGTTGCCCACCGAGCGCAGCAGGCAGGCGAAGTAGTTATAGAGGAAGGTGAAGCAGACGCCCAGCAGCACCACCCGCAGGTAGGCCCGGGTCTCGTCCCAGGCCCCGGCGGGGATGCGCAGCAGGGTCATCACCGGCTCCAGCAGGGCCAGCACTCCCACGTTGAGCAGCACCGCCACAGCGCCGATAAACACAAAGGAGGCGAAGAGGCACCGCTTCAGCTCCTCCTCCCGCTCCGCGCCGTAGAGCATGGACCACAGGGCGCCGCTGCCCATGCACAGGCCCAGCAGCACCGAGGTGAGAAAGGTCATCAGGGTAAAGGAGAACCCCACCGACGCCAGGGCCGACGCCCCCAGCGCCCGGCCCACAATGAGAGTGTCGGCAATGTTGTAGCACTGCTGGAGCAGGTTGCCCGCGATCATGGGACCGGCGAACAGCAGCATAGGGCGGGTGATTCCACCCCGGGTCAAATCCATCTGCATTGGCTCACGCACTTTCGTTTTGAATGTTTTATCTTTCTTTTCGTAAGAATCATAGCAAATCCAGAGGAAAAATACAAGGCTATACTTGCCTTTTTTCTTCAGCCGGGATAAGATAACAAACACAGCTTGACAGATAGAGGGGGCGGAGGCGTTGTTTTTAAGTGGTCTGGACGACATCGACCGGCGGCTGGTGGAGCTGCTCATCCACAACGCCCGTATGTCCTACTCAGATCTGGGCCAGGCGGTTGGGCTGTCCCGTGTGGCGGTGAAGGCCCGCGTCCGCGCCCTGGAGGAGCGGGGCGTGATCGAGGAGTACACCACCATTGTCAATCCCCAGAAGATCAGCGGTGCTGTGTCCTGCTACTTTGAGCTTGAGGTAGAGCCCGCCCAATTCAGCGCGGTGGTGGATACCCTGCGCGCCAGCGATACCGTGACCCAGATCTACCAGGTGTCCGGCCGCAACAAGCTCCACGTCCACGCCGTGGCGGCTGGCCAGGGGGAACTGGAGGACTTTCTGGACCGGGTCATCCACCGTCTGCCCGGCGTTGCCAGCCTGAGCTGCAACATCATCCTCTCCCGCATCAAGGACATCAAGGGCCTGCGCCTGTAAGAAAAATCGTGCACTTTCCGCCAAAGTGTGCTATACTATGGATTTGAACTCATTTCATCCGGAAAGGGTGGTTTTCATGCGAAAAGAAATTCTGCTGCCCGCCGTGGCGGTGGCTGGCGGCGGGGCCGGCTTTGTCCTGCGCCGCTGGGAGCTGGCCACGGCCTTTGAGGCGGACACCGGCTTACCCATTCCCGGCGCCCCGGCCACTCTCGCCCTCATCGCCCTTTCGGTTGCCATGGCGGCGGTTCTGGCCCTGCTCTGCCGGGGCAAATACCCCTCCTTCACCGGCTACGACGAGGCCTTTCAGGCCAAGGGAAACACCCTGTACGCCACCGCTATGGTGCTCTCCGCCTTCCTGCTCTTGGGGGCGGCGGTGCTGATGGTGCTCTCCTTTGTCCAGGGGACCAACACCGTCTACACCCGCCTGCTGCTGGCCGCCCTGGCGGCGGTCTCCTTCTTCTGCGTAATGCAGACGGCGCAGAACAGCTTTAAGGGCCTGGACAGGGGCAAGTACAGCTTCACCCTGCTGATGCCCGCCTACACCTGCTGCGTGTGGCTGATCGCCGCCTACCAGGTGCGGGCCGGAGATCCGGTGCAGTTGGACTATGTGTATGAGCTTTTCGCCATCATCGCCTCCCTGCTGGGGCTCTACTTCCACGCCGGCTTCTCCTTTGAGCGGGGCCGGGTGTTCTGGGCTGGGCTGTTCTCCCTGCTGGGGATCTACTTCTGCCTGACCACCCTGGCCGACCAGCACGATCTGGCCACGACGCTGCTCTATGGCTTCGCCATCCTCTATTTGCTCTCGTCCACGGTGACGCTTCTGTACAATGCCGGCCGGCCGGAGCTCCTGGCCCGGGCCGAAAACGATACAACGGAGGGAACGCCCGATGAATCCTGAGAAATTCTATATCACCACCCCGATCTACTACCCCTCGGACAAGCTGCACATCGGCCACACCTACTGCACCGTGGCCACCGACGCCATGGCCCGCTACAAGCGCCTGCGGGGCTGTGAGGTCATGTTCCTCACCGGCACCGACGAGCACGGCCAGAAGATCGAGGACAAGGCCAAGGAGGCCGGCGTATCCCCCAAGGAGTTTGTCGACCACATCGTGGAGGGCCCCCGGGGCGTGCTCGACCTGTGGAAGCTGATGAACATCTCCAACGACCGGTTCATCCGCACCACCGACGATTACCACGTGGAGTCCGTGCAGAAGATCTTCAAGCAGCTCTATGAGCAGGGGGACATCTACAAGGGCAAATACGTGGGCAAGTATTGCAAGCCCTGCGAATCCTTCTGGACGGAGACCCAGCTCAAGGACGGCAAGTGCCCCGACTGCGGTCGGGACGTGGTGGATGCCGAGGAGGAGGCCTACTTCTTCCGCCTGTCCAAGTACGCCGACCGCATCCGGCATCTGCTGGAGGACACCGACTTCCTGGAGCCCCGCAGCCGGGTCAATGAGATGGTGAACAACTTCATCAAGCCCGGCCTGGAGGATCTGTGCGTCTCCCGCACCTCCTTCTCCTGGGGCGTGCCGGTGGACTTCGACCCCGGCCACGTGGTGTATGTGTGGATCGACGCCCTGTCCAACTACATCAACGCCCTGGGCTACGGCAACGGCCGCTACCACGACTTTGAGAAGTTCTGGCCCGCCGACGTGCACTTTGTGGGCAAGGAGATCGTGCGCTTCCACGCCATCATCTGGCCCGCCATCCTCATGGCCCTGGGCCTGCCCCTGCCCAAGAAGGTGTACGGCCACGGCTGGCTGCTGCTGGACGGCGGCAAGATGAGCAAGTCCAAGGGTAACGTGGTGGACCCCTACCTGCTGGCCGAGCGCTACGGGGTGGACGCCCTGCGCTATTTCCTGCTGCGGGAGTTCCCCTTCGGCACCGACGGCAACTTCTCCAACGAGGCCCTCATCGGCCGCATCAACACCGACCTGGCCAACGACCTGGGCAACCTGGTCAGCCGCACCACCGCCATGGTGGGCAAGTACTTCGGCGAGCGCCTGCCGGAGAACTGCGGCGCCACTGGGGACGAGCTGGAGCTGGCCGCCATGCTGGCCCAGGCCCAGGGTGAGGTGAACCTCTCCATGGACTTTCCGGAGGACGACCCCCGGAAGTACGACGTGGAGCTCATCGCCCTGGCCGCCGGCCTGCGGGGCCGCTACGAGGCGCAGATGGAGCACTACGCCTTCCAGGACGCCCTGGTGGAGGTGTTCAAGCTCATCGGTCGGGCCAACAAGTATATCGACGAGAACAAGCCCTGGGCACTGGCCAAGGACGAGGCCCAGAAGCCCCGCCTGGCCCACGTGCTCTACAATCTGCTGGAGTGCGTGCGCCTTTCCGCCGTACTGCTCACCCCCTTTATGCCCGAGACCTGCGGGAAGATCTTCGCCCAGCTCGGCGTGGACGAGGGCGCGCGCACCTGGGAGTCCGCCGGAGCGTGGGGCCTGCTCCCCGCCGGCGCGGCGGTGAGCAAGGGGGAGAACCTGTTCCCCCGCATCGACGTGGAGAAGGAGCTGGCCGCCCTGGACGAGCTACAGGCCGAGGCCCGCAGGGCCGCCCTCCCCGCCGTGGAGGTGGAGCCCTTCGCCCAGGAGAGCGTGGACTTCGACACCTTCTGCAAGAGCGACTTCCGGGCCGTGAAGGTCAAGGCGTGTGAGAGCGTGAAAAAGAGCGCCAAGCTCCTCAGGTTCATCCTGGACGACGGTTCCGGGACTGACCGCCAGATCCTCTCCGGCATCGCCATGTACTACAAGCCGGAGGAACTGGTGGGCAAGACCCTGGTAGCCATTATCAACCTTCCCCCCCGCAAGATGATGGGGCAGGAGAGCTGCGGCATGCTGCTCTCCGCCGTCCACACCGAGCACGGGGAGGAGAAGCTCCACCTGGTTATGGTGGACGACGCCATCCCCGCCGGCGCCAAGCTGTGCTGAGCGCATCCTGTATAAACAGAGGGGGCGCGCCTGCGTTTGCAGGCGCGCCCCTTGCTGTTCTCTATCCCCTGTCCCGGCGCAGCAGGCGCCGGAAGCTCAGGTCGATGGCCAGGGCCCCCAATGGGGCAGTGACCAGGATAGCGACTACCGCCACGGTGAGCACCACCTGCCCACAGGCCAGGCCCATGGCCAGAGGGACACCGCCGATGGCGGCCTGCACTGTAGCTTTGGGCAGATAGGCCAGCACGGCAAACAGCCGCTCCCGTCCGCTCAGGCGGCTCCCCGCCACGCAGAGGAGCACCCCCACAGCCCGGAAACACAGCACCCCCAGCACCGTGGCCACGGCGGCCAGCCCTGCCGCCGCGGCGTAGCCGATGTCCACCTCGGCCCCCACCAGGACAAAGAGCATCACCTCGGCCGCCACCCACAGCTTACCGAACTTGGCAGTGAGCCGCTCCGCCGCCGGCCTCCGCCAACGGCGCAGGCCCAGGCCCGTCCCCAGAACAGCCAGCAGCCCGGAGAAGGGGACCACCCCCTCCGCCGCGTCCTCCAGGGCAACCAGCAGGAAAGCCAGCGCCAGCAGCACCACCACCTTGGCCGAGTCCCGCAGGTGGAAGCGGGTGAAGCATTTAGCCAGGACGTATCCCAGCCCCAGGCCCGCCGCCCCACCCAGCACAATGGATACCGGCACCCCCGCCAGGGCCGCAGGGGAAAAGCTGCCTCCCTGAGCCATGCCGGTAAAGGAGGTAAAGAGGACGATGACGAACACATCGTCCACCGAGGCCCCGGCGAGAATCATCTGGGGGATGCCCTTGTCTGCGCCATAGCCCTCCTCCATCAGCCTGAGCATCCGGGGAACGATGACCGCGGGGGACACCGCCCCCACCACTGCGCCCATAATGGCGGCGTCCAACACGTCCACCCCCAGCAGCCGGGGAGCCAGCAGCACCATGCCCAGCACCTCAAAGGAAGCGGGCACGAAGCACAGCAGCACGGCGGGCCGCCCGGCCCGGCGCAGATCCTCCAGCTCCAGGGACAGGCCCGCCCGGGTGAGGATGATCACCAGGGCGAGCTGCCGCAGGTCTGCGGAAATACCTAACAGGGATGGGCTGAGCAGGTTAAGTACGCAGGGCCCCAGCAGAATCCCCGCCAGCAGCATCCCCACCAGGGACGGCAGGCGGAGCCTGCTGGCCATGGCCCCCAGGGCCATGCCCAGCAGCAGCACATAGGCGAGGCTGGTTAACATAACAAATCATTCCTCTCCAGAGGGCAGAAAAAAAGCCAATGCCCCCTGCAATCTCTTGCAGAAGTCATCAGCCAAGCGGCGGTTCGGGCCAGCGCCCCGGGAGAACCTCATTCCCGTGTTCAGGCTGCTATCCTACCATACATCCCTTCCCCTGTCAAGACCGCCTTTTTCGATATCCTTAGAGATTCCTTAGAATTACCTGCTATCCTGTGGACAGACCACAAAAAGGAGCTGTCCTCAATGGAAACACATCATATCACCCCCGCCCGGGGGTTGTCCGAGACGGGGCTGAAATGGATCGCCCTGGTCACCATGGTGTTGGACCACATTCACTACTTTTTCAGCTTTACCGGGTGCGTCCCCGAGTGGTTCAGTATGGTGGGGCGGCTGGGCGCGCCCCTGTTCCTGTTCTGCCTGGTGGAGGGCTTCACCCACACCCACAGCCGGAAGCGGTACTTCGCAAGGGTCTACGTCCTCTCCACCGCCATGTCTCTCCTGTTCTTCTTCATGGCCTTTGCCCACGTGCTGGTGCGGCCCGACGGGTTCTACCCCGCCAACGGCATGATGACCACCTTTGTGATTCTCATGGTGATGTTCCAGGGCATCGACTGGCTGGGCCGGCGGCATATTGTCCGGGGCCTGGCGGCGCTTCTTCTCCCCCTGGCCTGGCCCTTCCTGGCCTCCGCCCTCTCCCTGGCCGTCCCCGCCCTGGCCACCCCCGTGGGCCTGGCGGCCTACTCCGTTCTCCCCGCCTGGGGCATCACCGGGGACAGCAGTTGGCCGGTGCTGGCCATGGGGCTGGTGCTCTACCTGTTCCGCCGGAACCGGAGGGGGCAGGTACTGGCCTTCGCCGTGTTCTATTTTCTTTACGGGGTGGTGTATATGGGCCTCATGGCCTCCCAGATGCCCGATTTCGCCTGGAGCCAGCTCTTCACCCGGTACTACGAGATCTACGGCATCCTGGCCGCGCCCCTCATGCTGTGCTATAATGGGCAGCGGGGCGGAGGCCACAAGCGGCTGTTCTACGCCTTCTATCCCGCCCATATTTACATCCTCTACGCCCTGTCGTGGGGGCTCTATCTTCTGCTGAACTGAGGTGGTATCCATGGCCCATATTCTGGTGGTGGACGACGACGGGGATCTCCGCGCCCTGCTGAAAACCGCCCTGGAGCGGGACGGACACCAGGTCTCCCTCCTCGACCGCGGCGGGGCGGTGAGCGAGGCCCACTGCCGCTGGGCGGACTGCATTCTCCTGGACGTGATGATGCCGGGGGAGGACGGCTTTGCCACCTGCCGCCGCATCCGCGCCCTGGCCGCCTGCCCCATTCTTTTTCTCACCGCCAAGACCGAGGAGGCCGACGTGCTCACCGGCCTGGGGCTGGGCGGGGACGACTACCTGTCCAAGCCCTTCCGCATCGCGGAGCTGCGGGCCCGGGTGGCCGCCCATCTGCGGCGGGAGTGTCGGGCGCCCCGCAGCCGCATCCGCCGGGGCGGGCTGGACTTCGATCTGGAGGAGCGGGCCGTCTACTGCGGGGAGGAGCCGCTGCACCTGACCCGAGGCGAGTATGCCATCTGCGCCCATCTGGCCGCCCACCCCGCCCAGACCTTCACCAAGGAACAGATCTACGAGGCGGTATTCGGCTTTGACGGCACGGCGGACTCCTCCGCCATTACGGAGCACATCAAGAACATCCGCGCCAAGCTGCGGGCCGTGGGTCTCTCCCCCATCCAGACCGTGTGGGGGGTGGGCTACAAATGGGAAAGCGCATGAGGCGGCGGACGGGGCTCACCGCCCTGTTCTGGCGCTACCTGCTCGTCACCGGCGGGGCGGTGGTGCTGCTGGCCGTCCTCTGGTGGGGCGGCCTGTCCGCCCTGCTCCGCAGCGGCTTTGTCCTCCCGGCGGGCACCGCCGCCGGGCAGGCGGACGGGCTGGTCCGCGCCCTGGAGGCCGGGGAGCTGACCCCGGCGGAGCTGCCCCACTACTACCGCTGGGCCACCTTCGACGGCTCCGCCCAGGTGGTGGGGCAGCGCGGCATGGACGAGCGGCACCTGGGCTATGCCCGGGCCGCGCTGGGGGGCAACCGCACCCTCCACGGCTTCCCCTACCAGCAGTACCACCGCTCCGCCCAGCTCCCCGACGGCACGGTGTGCCTGCTCCAGTTCGACTACTCCATGCCCTACGGCTCCCCCGCGCTCCAGGGAAGACTCCCGGAGTTCCAGACCTGCGCCACGGCGGTGCTGCTGGCGGCCTGGCTGGCCGCCGGGGCCCTCTCCACCCGGCACTTCGCCGGCCTGCTCCGGCGGGACGCCGCCCTCCTCACTGCCGCCACCGGGGCCATCGCCGCCCGGCGGCTGGACCTCCCCCTGGACGGCGGGGCCCGGGTGCGGGAGCTGGGGGAGAGCCTGGCCGCTATGGAGCAGCTCCGGAAGGCCCTGGCCCGGTCTCTGTCCGAGCAGTGGGCCATGGAGCAGGAGCGCACCCAGGCGCTGGCCGCCCTGGCCCACGACCTCAAGACCCCCCTGTCCATCGTCAGCGGCAGCGCGGAGCTGCTGGAGGAGGACGCCCTCTCCCCCGCCCAGCGGGAGCGCGTGGACGCCATTCTCCGCAGCGCCGGACGCATCCGGGACTATATGGAGCAGCTCCGCGCCCTCACCGCCGCCGGGGGCCCGGCGGAGGTGGGCGGCCGGGCGACGGCGGAACTGTCCGCGCTGGCGGAGGGCTGGGCGGCCGCTGGGCGCGGCCTGTGCGCCCCCAGGGGGCTGCGCTTTTCTCTGGACTGCCCCGCCTCCCGCCCCTGTACCCTGTTCCGGTCAGAGTTGGACCGGGCGGTGCTCAACCTGCTGGACAACGCCGCCCGCTTCACCCCGGCGGGGGGCGCGGTGCGCCTGTCGGCGTATGTGGAGGAGGCCGTACTCACCGTGGCCGTGGAGGACTCCGGCCCCGGCTTCTCCCCCGAGGCCCTGGCCCGGGCGGGGCGGGGCTTTTACACCGGCGACGCCAGCCGCCCCCAGGACGGTCACATGGGCATGGGTCTCACCTTCGCCCGCCAGACCGCCCGCCGCCACGGCGGGACGCTGGAGCTGTCCAACACCGGCCGGGGGGCCCGGGCGGCCCTCACCCTGCCCCTCTGAAGAAGGCGGCGCGGTTTTCCGCGCCGCCTTCTTGTATTTTTGCCCGTTCCGCGCTATCATAGAGGGAGAACCCATCCCAACACTGTGAGGTCTGCCCTATGATTTTTGACACCCACGCCCACTACTACGACGAGGCCTTCGACGCCGACCGGGACGCGCTGCTCGCCTCCCTCCCCGGCCGGGGGGTGGCCCTGGTGGTCTGCCCCGGCTGCGATCTGGAGTCCTCCCGCCAGTCCATCGCCCTGGCGGAGCGGTACGGCTTTCTCTACGCTGCCGCCGGATACCACCCGGAAAATCTGGAGGGGGCGGCCCTCTCCGATCTGGACGCCGTCAAGGCCCTGTGCGCCCACCCGAAGGTGGTGGCGGTGGGGGAGATCGGCCTGGACTACTACTGGCTCAAGACGCCGGAGGAGCGGGCCAACTCCCGGGACTTCTTCGACGCCCAGCTCTCCCTGGCGGAGGAGCTCAACCTCCCCGCCATCGTCCACGACCGGGATGCCCACCGGGACTGCCTGGACATCGTCCGCGCCCACCCCGGCGTCCGTGGGGTGTTCCACTGCTATTCCGGCAGCCTGGAGGACGCCAAGGTGCTGGTGGACAAGGGCTGGATGCTCTCCTTCACCGGCAACATCACCTTCAAGAACGCCCGCCGGGCCCCCGACATCCTCCGCTGGCTGCCCCTGGACCGGCTGATGCTGGAGACCGACGCCCCCTATATGGCCCCCGAGCCGTACCGGGGCCAGCGGTGCGACTCCACCATGATCGCCCGCTCCGCCGAGACGGTGGCCCAGCTCCGGGGCCTCACCCGGGACGAGGTGGAGGCCGTCACCCTGGAGAACGGCAAGAAGTTCTTTGGCATCGCCTGAGGGGCGGACGGCCTCCGGCCGCCCGTCCATCCTGGCTCTGAATTGATAAGGGAGGTAATCCACTATGATGACCATTTCCTATGAGTATGAGGGCGCGCTCTACGTGAACCTCACCAACAGGTGCGACTGCGCCTGCGTATTCTGCCTGCGCCACAACGGCCACAAGGGCTCCATCTACGCCGACGACCTGTGGCTGGAGCACGAGCCCACCCGGCAGGAGGCCCTGGACAACCTGCTGGCCCGGGACTTCTCCCAGTACCGGGAGCTGGTGTTCTGCGGCTTCGGAGAGCCCATGTACCGCACCGACGACATCGTGTGGCTGGTGGACGAGCTGAAAAAGCGGGTGCCCAACCTGCCACCGGTGCGCATCAACACCAACGGCCACGCCAACCTGTTCCTGGGCCGGGACGTGGCCCCCCTGCTCCAGGGGCGCGTCGACACCATCTCCATCTCCCTCAACGGCTCCACGCCGGAGGAGTACTGCGCCGTTACCAAGCCCCGCCAGGGCGTGCAGGCGTGGGACGCCATGCTGGACTTTGCCCGGGAGTGCCGGGAGTACGTGCCCCACGTGGTCATGACCATCGTGGACAAGGACAAGACGCCGGAGGAGATCGCCCGCTGCCGCAGGCTGACCGAGGACTTGGGCGTTACCCTTCGTATCCGGGCCTATATCCCGGACTGAAACAGCTCTCTCATATGGGCAGGCGCGCCCGGCATAGCCGGGCGCGCCTGTTGTTTTGTCTCTATGCGGCGGAGTCCTGCTCCAGCTCCTCCAGCGCCTCCCACTCGGAGTCGGCGGAGAACCGGAAGCGGCCCATCTGGTCGTAAACCTCCACATGCCCACGTACATAGCGAATCTCGTAATTCATTGGTCAGCGCTCCTTTCTGTCTCGTTGTGAGTACAGTATAAGAAATACGCCGTCCAATAAACAGGACTATTCCTCCAGGGCCCGCAAGAACCGCTCCCACTCCTCCGGGTGCTCCACAAAGGCCTTGGGGCAGAGCTTCCCCGTCACATCATAGTGGCGGATCACCTGGCTGGTGTCGAGGCCGTACTCCTCCATGAGCCAGCGGGTGAGGCGCACCAGGGACTCATAGGTGGCGGAGGTGAATTCCCCGCTGTCGTCCGGGTGGCAACACTCGATGGAGATCGTGTCGTCGTTGCGCTGGTTGGAGCAGTAGGCCACCTCGTTGAGCGGGACGTTCTGGAGCACCTCTCCGTCCAGCCCCACCAGGAAGTGGCTGGAGGCGTAGGTCTCCCCCGTCTGGGCCAGGTTGGTGAAAAAGCTGTGGTTCTGCGCCGCCGTGGTACCCGGGTTGCCCACGTAGTGGATGACGATGCCGTTGACCTCCTCCAGAGGCGTGCCGGGCCGGGAGAACTCGTTGAGGGGGAGCAGCTCCACCGTGATCCAGTCCGGCGTCTCCGGCAGGGGGCGCTCCCCGGGGGCGAAGGGGTCGATCCACTTGATGACCAGCAGCACCGCCACCAGGGCCAGCAGACACGGAATCAGCCGGGGCCGGTGCCTCACCCGCCACCGGCGGCGTACCGGAGTCTCTACGGGCATGCTTCCCCCTCCTTTCCACAAATTTATCTCTATTATAGCAGGGTTTTGCCCCGCCGTCTTTTACGGTTTTCTTACGTTTTGCCTCCGCCCCCGCGGGATCTGCCCGGTCGGCCGGACAAAAAGCCCCCCGGCCGGCGCCGGGGGGCTGGTTTATGGTTCGCGGAGGGCCTGGTCGAAGGCCGCCTTGACCTCGGGCAGAAAGCAGACAAAGGTGACGGTCTCCAATGTGTTATCCTGCGCCGCAAAATCACGCACTGTATTCACCGCGATGGCGGCCGCCTCCGCCAGCGGGTAGCCGTACACCCCGGCGGAGATGGCGGGAAAGGCCACCGTCCGGCAGCTGTGCTCCACGGCCAGGGTCAGGCTGCTCCGGTAGCAGGAGGCCAGGAGCTCCGCCTCTCCGTGGCCGCCCCCCTTCCAGATGGGGCCGGGGGTGTGAATCACGTATTTTGCGGGCAATTTATAACCCTTTGTAATCTTAGCCTGCCCGGTCTCACAGCCGTGGAGGGTACGGCACTCGGCCAACAGCTCCGGGCCGGCCGCCCGGTGGATGGCTCCGTCCACACCGCCGCCCCCCAGCAGGGTACGGTTGGCGGCGTTGACAATGGCATCGACCTCAATCCGGGTGATGTCGCCCAGCACGCACTCAATCTGCGCCATGCTCCTCCTCCTCGCGGGCGTCCTGCTCCGCCTCGGCCTCCACAGCCTGATAGGCCGCCGGGGGCTGGAGCGCCGCCGGGTCGGTAAAGACCTGCTCGAAGGTCTTGGCGTCCATGTTCTCGTACTGGAGCAGATACTCCGCCACGATGTCCAGCTCCCTCCGGCGATGGGTGAGGATCTCCCCGCAGCGGGCGTAGGCCCCGTCCACCAGGGCCTTCACCTCCTCATCGATGAGGGCAGCCACCTCCTCGGAGTAGTTCTTGGTCTGGGCCATGGAGCGGCCGATGAACACCTCGTCATGGCCGGAGTCGAAGACCACATTGCCCACCTTCTCGCTCATGCCGTAGCGGGTGACCATGTTGCGGGCGATGGCGCTGGCCTTTTGCAGGTCGTTGCCCGCGCCGGTGGAGATGTCCCCCAAAGCCAACTGCTCGGCGGCCCGGCCGCCCAGGCAGACGGCGATGCGCTCGGTGAGCTGCTGCCTGGTCTGGAAGGTCACGTCCTCCTGGGGCAGGGAGATGGTCATGCCGCCGGCCATGCCCCGGGGGATGATGGTGATCTCATGCACCGGGTCCTGGGTGGGCAGGTCGTGGATGACAATGGCGTGGCCCGCCTCGTGGTAGGCGGTGAGCTTCCGCTCCCGCTCGATGACCACCCGGCTCTTCTTCTCCGGCCCGGCGATCACCTTGATCACCGCCTCGTTGAGCTCGGCCATGCTGATGAAGCGGTGGTGTCTGCGGGCGGCCAGGAGGGCGGCCTCGTTCATCAGGTTCTCCAGATCGGCGCCGGTGAAACCGCCGGTGCCCTTGGCCAGCTCCGCCAGGGACACGTCGTCCCCCAGGGGCTTGTTGCGGGCATGGACCTTCAGGATGGCCTCCCGGCCCTTGATGTCGGGGTGTCCCACGTATACCTGCCGGTCGAAGCGGCCGGGGCGCAGGAGGGCGGGGTCCAGGATGTCCTGCCGGTTGGTGGCCGCCATGACCACCACGCCCTCATTGTTGCCGAAGCCGTCCATCTCCACCAGGAGCTGGTTGAGGGTCTGCTCCCGCTCGTCGTGGCCGCCGCCCAGGCCGGCGCCGCGCTGGCGGCCCACGGCGTCGATCTCGTCGATAAAGACGATGGCGGGGGCGTTCTTCTTGGCCTGGTCAAACAGGTCGCGGACGCGGGAGGCGCCCACGCCCACGTAGAGCTCCACAAAGTCGGAGCCGGAGATGGAGAGGAAGTGAACCCCCGCCTCGCCGGCCACGGCCTTGGCCAGCAGGGTCTTGCCGGTGCCCGGCGGGCCCACCAGCAGCACGCCCTTGGGGATGCGGGCCCCCAGCTCCAGAAACCGCTTGGGGTCCCGGAGGAACTCCACAATCTCCTGGAGCTCCCCCTTCTCCTCCTCGGCGCCGGCCACGTCCTCAAAGGTGACCTTCTTCTGCTCGTCGGCGCCGGTGCGGGTGCGGGCGCGGCCGAAGCGGGCGGTGCGGTCCACACCGCCGCCGCCTCCTCCGCCCCCGCCGGCCCCGGCCTGGCGCAGGAACATGAAGTACCACAGCAGGCCGAACACCACCAGGATGACGATCCACGGGATAAAGCTCATCCAGTAGGGAGGCACCCAACCCTGGGGATAGTCGTAGTCGGTGATGATCCCCTGCCGCTTCTGTTCCACAATGAGGTCGTTAAAGTCCTGGTAGAACCAGTCCGGGTTGCCGATCTGATAGGTGAGCACACTCTGGCCGCCCTGGGGCTCCTTCAGGTACAGGGTCACGGTATTGTCCTCCAGGGAGACCCGGCTCACCATCTGATGCTCCAGCAGCTGGCGCACCTGGGCATAGGTGACCTTCTCCTGATTCCCCATCCCGCCCCGGAGGGCGAAGATGGTCATCAGCAGAACCACGGCGATGAGCAGGTAAAAGCCCACATCGCGCAGGCTTCCGTTTCGTTTCAAACTGCGGACACGTCCTTTCCGGGCAGATTGGGCGCCTCAGGCGCCCGTTATTCCTCTCCTCCGTACACACAGGGCTTAAGAATGCCTATGTAGGGCAGGTTGCGGTATTTTTCCGCATAGTCCAGCCCGTAGCCCACCACAAAGTAGTCGGGGATGGTAAAGCCGGAGTAGTGCAGCTCCACCTCCTTGGTGCGGCGGGAGGGCTTATCCAGCAGGGTGCACAGCCGCACGGAGGCGGGGCTGCGGGCCTGGAGGAGCTGGAGCAGATAGCTCAGGGTGTTGCCGCTGTCCAGAATGTCCTCCACCACGATCACGTCGCGGCCCTCGATGTGCTCGCTGAGATCCTTGATGATCCTGACCTGCCCGGAGCTGGCCGTGCCCGCCCCATAGGAGGACACCGCCATGAAGTCCACGGTGCAGGGCAGGTGGATCTGGCGCACCAGGTCCGCCATAAACACGAAGGAGCCCCGCAATACGCTGACCAGCAGGGGCTCCCTCCCTGCGTAGTCCCGGTCGATCTCGGCGGCGATCTCCGCCACCCGCCGGTGCAGCTCCTCCTCGGAAAAGAGCACCCGCTCCACGTCCTTGTCCAGCATGTGTTCCATACCTCTCCCTCACTCTTTCTTCCAGAATAACAGCTCATAGGCCGCCTGTCCAGGGACGGCCGTCCGGCTCTGCTCAGGCCCGAAGCCCGCCACCGCGGCCACGCCCCGGCCGTCGGCCAGAACCGGAATCCGCTCCCGCTCCCGGCGGGGCACCTTTTCGTCAATAAACAGCTTTTTCAGCGTCTTGGTTCCACCCCGCCCGGGCAGGGTAACCGCGTCTCCCGTCTGCCGGGGGCGGAGCACCAGGGGACCCTCCAGCGCCCCCTGGGCCAGATACAGGGCCCCGGGCTTCCGCTCGCTCTCGTCCGGGCAGCGTACCGGGCGGCAGCGCACCCGCCAGGGCGTGCCCTCCACCTCGGTCTCACCGTCCAGGGCCAGAGGCGTGGGCAGAAAGGGGGGCAGGGGGTCGGACTGGGTGGTGAGCAGCAGCTCCCTGTATACCCGCTGAGCCAGCCGTCCGCCGGGCAGGAACACCACGGCGGAGGGGTCGTCTCCCCGGGCCAGCTCCACCACCGCCTTGAGGTGGGCGGCGGAGCAGTTGGTGCTGCCGTCCCCCATCATCTCCAGCAGGCGGCGCACCGCACGGGGGGCGATAGCCGCCGGGAGCTGGGCGATGTACCTGGCCTCGATCACCAGGTCGTCCTCCGCCCACCGGGCGTTCTGACAGGCCGCGGCGGCCTGGGCGTTCAGATAGTCGTTGTCGGTGCGCAGGTAGCCCATGGTCTCCGCCGCGCTCTCAGTGAGGCGGGGATTGAGCTGACGCAGCACCGGCACCACCTGGCGGCGGATGCGGTTGCGGGCGTAGCCCTCGTCGGTGTTGCTGCTGTCCTCCACGTGGGCCACGCCGTTGGCCTCCAGGTAGGCCACAATCTCCGCCCGGGAGGTGGTGAGCAGGGGGCGCACCACCACTCCCCGCCGGGGCGGGATACCCGCCAGGCCATGAAGCCCCGCCCCCCGCACCAAGTGGAGCAGCAGGGTTTCCAGGTTGTCGTCGGCGCTGTGGGCGGTGGCGATGCGTCCACAGCCCATGGCGTCCGCCGCCCCCCGCAGGAATTCATAGCGCATCTGGCGGGCGGTCTCCTCCACCCCCAGGCCCCGGGCCCTGGCCTCATGGGCCACGTCGCCCGCGCCAATGACGCAGGGGATGTCCTGCCCGGCGCACCACTCCGCCACAAAGGCGGCGTCCCGGTCGGATTCGGCCCCGCGCAGGTTGTGGTTGTAGTGGGCGGCCGCCACCCGGAAGCCCCCCTCTCCGGCCCAGGTGTGGAGCAGGTGAAGCAGGCACATGGAATCCGCACCGCCGGACACGGCGCACAGCACCGTGCCCCCCCGGGGGAGCATGTCGTATTCGGTTGTCAGGGCTTTGATGGTTTCCAGCATAAAGTCTCCTTTGCGGCGGGCGGATGTGGGCATCCGCCCCTACGTAGGGGGCGATGCCTACATCGCCCCATTCCGCGTCAATATTCGATGTGCCTCCGGTCGATGGACGAGAAGGTGGTGTACTCGGGCAGCCACTGGAGCTCCACGGTGCGGGTCTCGCCGTGGCGGTTCTTGGCGATGATGCACTCGGCCAGGTTGTGGTTCTCGTCGCTGTCGTTGTAGTAGTCGTCCCGGTAGAGGAACATGACGATGTCGGCGTCCTGCTCGATGGCGCCCGACTCACGCAGGTCGGAGAGCATGGGCCGCTTGTCGGAGCGGCTCTCCGGGCCGCGGGAGAGCTGGGACAGGCACACCACCGGCACGTTCAGCTCCTTGGCCATGATCTTCAGGGCGCGGGAGATGTCGGAGACGATCTGCTGGCGGTTGTCGCCGCTGCGGGTGGGCCCGCCGGCGGAGGTCATGAGCTGGAGGTAGTCTATGACCACCAGCCCCAGATTATCCACCCGGCGGCACTTGGCGTTCATATCGGCCACGGAGAGGGAGGGGTTGTCGTCGATTAAAATCTGCGTCTGGTTGAGGGCCGCCGAGGCGGCGGCGATCTTGGTCCAGTCCTCCTCCCCCAGCTTGCCTGTGACCAGCTTTTTGTTGTCCACAAAGCTCTCGCCGGAGATGAGGCGCATGGCCAGCTGCTCCCGGCTCATCTCCAGGGAGAAGAAGACCACCGTCTTGCCGGAGAACTTGCCCGCGTGGAGGAGCATGTTCAGGGCGAAGGAGGTCTTGCCCATGCCGGGGCGGGCGGCCAGGAGGATCAGATCGGACTTGTTCAGCCCCGAGATGGCCATATCCACGTCGGGCAGGCCGGTGGACAGGCCGGGTACCGCCGAGTCGCTGGCGGCCAGCTCGTTGAGCCGCTCGTACACATTGAGGATGACGCTGGAGATGTGGGCCAGACCCTGGGCGGACCGGCCCTGGCGGATGGCGTAGATGCGCTGCTCCGCCGCCTCCAGCACCTCCTGGGCGGTGCCGGTGCCCTCTTGCACCATGGCAGTCAGCTCTCCCGCCGTCTCGGCGATGCGCCGCAGCAGGGCCTTGTCCTTGACGATGGCCACGTACTCCTTCACGTTGGCCGCCGTGGGGGTGATCTCCATGAGCTGGAGGACGTAATTGCGGGAGGTGTTCTCGTCGTACACCCCGTTCTGCTTCATGTGCTCCAGCACCGTCACCGGGTCGATGGTGAGGGAGAAGTTGAACATGGAGTAGATGGTCTCATAGATCTCCCGGTTGGTGCGCAGATAGAAGTCCTCCGGCCGGAGGGCCTCGATCACCTCGGGCACGCAGCGGGCGTCAATGAGCATGGAGCCGAGCACGGACTGTTCGGCCTCGGTGCTGTGGGGCATCTGCCGGGTCAAAAGCTCCTCTTCACTTGGCATGTTCCTCACCTCCGGGAGCGTAAAATGCGGGCGGGATAAAACACAAACGCCGCAGGGGCGACCCCTGTGAGCGCCCGCGGGCGGCCATAAAGGCCGCCCCTACCCAGGGCAGACCGGCTGAGCGTATACAGGGACGGCCTCTTTGCCCTCCCGTTCCCGGTTCAGGCCTCGGCCACGACCACCTTGAGGGTGCCGGTGACCTCGTACCCCAGCTTGACCTTCAGCTCATAGCCGCCGAAGGCCTTGATGGGCTCGTCCTGGACGATCTTGGTCTTGGGGATGGCGATGCCGTGCTGGGCCTGGAGGGCGTCGGCGATCTCCTTGCTGGTCACCGCGCCGAACAGCCGCCCGCCGTTGCCGCCCTTGGCCACTACCTTCACGGTCAGCTCCTTGAGCTTGGCGGCGGTGGCCTCTGCCTCCGCCTTCTCGGCGGCCTCCTGGGCCTTTTTGGCCTTCTCCTGCATCTTCATGGTGTTGACGTTCTCCGCCGTGGCGGGCACCGCCAGCTTCCGGGGCAGGAGAAAATTGCGGGCGTAGCCGTCGCTGGCCTCGATCATCTGGCCCTTCTTGCCCTGACCCTTCACGTCCTGCTGCAAAATCACTTTCATTGGGATAACTTCCTTTCCAAATCTCAAAACTTATTCAATAGGGCACGTGAAATTCCGACACCCGCCAGCCGTCGGCGGTGCGCTCCATGCGAATGGGCCAGCGCTCTGTGCTGAGCGGGCGGGCGCCCGTCTCATCCGGCTGCACAGTCAGATCGGCGTAATGCCCCACCAAGTAAAACTCCACAGCGTCCTCGCTTTGGCTCACCAGCTCATAGGTGTCCGGCACATCGGCCCAGCCATACTCCAGACTGCTGCCCCGCTCCATATCCAGGAAGCACGTCCGGCCCTCCCCATCGGCGGTGAAGATGGGGAATCGCTCCCCGTCCATATTCTCCGTCCACAGCAGCTCCTCCTGGTACGCCGGGGTGAAGATGCCGTCCAGCATGGCCTGGAAGTCCTCCCACCGGGCGTACCGCCCCTGGGCCACCAGATAGGTCCAGCCGCTGTCCAGGGTGACCGTCTCATAGTCCCCCAGCTCCGGCGGATCGCCGCCGTCCAGGGGATAGCTGTCCACGCCGCTGGTGGAGCAGCCCATGAGGAAGCTGGCGGCGCTGTACGCCCGCAGGAAGAGCGCCTGCTGCTCCGCGTCCAGGAAAGCGGGCGCCGGCTGGTCCGCCATCCAGTCCGGGATGGGGGGCTCCGCCGGAGCTGGGGCCTCCGTCGAGGCCGGAGTGACCTCCGCCGGGGGCGTGGGGGCCTCTGCCGCCGGGGCGGTGCAGGCACCCAGAACCAGCGCCAGGCCGGCCGCCAACAGCACCAGCGGTCGTTTCACAGTTCTCACTCCTCCTCCAGATATGCGTCAATGGCCTGGAGGAGCATATCGTTGACCTCGTCCACGCCTTTGCCCGGCACCTGGGCGCCGGCGGTGGCGGCGTTGCCGCCGCCGCCCAGCTTCTCCAGCACCACCTGCACGTTCACGTCCCCCATGCTGCGGGCGGAGAGGATCACCCGCCCCTCCTGGTCGGGGAAGAGGACGAAGGAGGTGTCGATGCCCGAGATGTTGAGCAGCTCGTCGGCGGCCTGGGCGGCGGTAATGCGGCCCACGGTGTGGTCCACCTTGGCTACGGCAATGCCCTCATGGTACATTTTGGCGTTCTGAATAATGTCGTACTTGGCGATGGTGCCCTCCAGGTCGTTCTGGAACAGCTTCTTGACGTCGCCGGTGTCCGCACCCGAGCGGCGGAGAAAGGCGGCGGCCTCAAAGGTGCGGCTGCCGGTACGCATGGTAAACTGCTTGGTGTCCAGTACCATCCCGGCCAGCAGGGCCTCCGCCTCGGTCTTGAGCAGGTCGGCGGGCTCCAGCAGGTACTGGAGCAGCTCGGTGACCAGCTCGCTGGCGGAGGAGGCATAGGGCTCGTGGAAATTGAGGGCCGCGTCAGCGATATAGGAGGAGGCCCGGCGGTGGTGGTCGATCACCGCCACCTTGTGCACCGCCTCCAGCAGATCCTGGCTCACCACCTGCTCGGGCCGGTTGGTGTCCACCACCACCAGCAGGCAGTTGGCGTCGGCCAGCAGGATGGCATCCTGCTGGGAGAGGAACACATCCTTGTACTCGCCCAGCCCCCCCAGCCGCTCGGACATCTCGCTGGCCGGGTTCTGCCCGGCCTCCTTGATGATGTGCACCGGCGCGCCCTTCTTCCGGGCCATGGCGCACACGCCGGCGGCGGCGCCGATGCAGTCCATGTCGGGGTACTTGTGGCCCATGACAAACACCCGGGAGGCGTCGGCCATCAGCTCGCCCAGGGCGTTGGCCATGACCCGGCTCTTAACCTTGGTGCGCTTCTCCAGCTCCTTGGTGCGGCCGCCGTAGAACTCGAAGTTGAACTTGTTCTTGACCACCACCTGGTCGCCGCCCCGGCTCAGGGCCATCTCCACCGACAGGGCCGCGTACTGGAACAGCTCGGCCAGGGTGTCGGCGTCCTTGCCGACGCCGATGGACAGGGTGGCCTGGATGCCCGAGGGACTGACCACCTCCCGCACCGTCTCCAGAATGGAGAACTTGCCCTCCTGAAACTGGGCCAGAAACCGCTCCTCAAAGACAAAGAGGTAGCGGTCCCGCTCGTACCGGCAGAACAGCCCCTGGGCCGGGGCCACCCACTGGGCCAGCCGCTCGTCGATGCCGCTGCGCATGGCGGAGCGGGCGGAATCGGTGGCCCCCTTCATCAGCTCCTCATAGTTGTCCACGGTGAGAATCCCCACCACCGGCCGGGTGGAATAGTAGATGTCCCGCACCTGGGCGAAGTCGGTGACGTCCACCCAGTAGGTGGTGGCCAGGTAGCCCCGCCCGCCCTGATCCTCGGTGCGGACCAGGTGGCCGAAGACCAGGAAGCGCCGCTCCCCGAGGCGCACCTCGGTGGGGCACTCAGTCTTGCCCTCCATGAGCCAGCGGGAGGAGAAGTCAGGCACCGCCGCGGTGATTTTGGTGTCGAACAGGTGCTCCCGCTCGCCGGTGAGCTGGAGAAAGCGGTCGTTGGACCAGATGACCTCGTCGTTCTCCGGCCGGAAGATCACCATGGGCAGCGGGGCGTTGACCATGGTATCCTTGGTGGCCGTGTCCATGTTGCAGGTGACGCTCTCGATGTATTTGATGATCTCCTTCTGCCTCTGGGCGTTGCTGCGCCGGAAGTAGAGGTAGAGCACCGCCACCACCGCCGCCTCGATCACCGCCACCGCCACGCTGAACAGGGCCGACACCGCGGCGAAGAGGAGCAGGAACACAAAGTAGAGCCGCAGGCTGGGCTCCAGCAGATGGGTCAGCTTATTTTTCCGCATTGAGACACCTCCCAAGCAGGTCGTACGGTGCAGAACACACATAATAAGAGATATTATTATATCAAAGGGCCGCCCCAAAAACAAGCCCGCTTGCCCTGGTTCTTGCCTTGTGATAGAATATTCCGGGTATTGTATCATGCTTTACATTCTTTTTTCCCCTGTACTGCCATACTTTTGGAAAACAAATGAACGATCGAGGAGGCATTCCCATGAAGGAATATCCCGTGCAGCGCGCCGCGGTGCTCAAGCCGAAGCCCGATCCCGACACGCTGGTCTTCGGCAAGACCTTTACCGACCATATGTTTATCATGGATTACACCGCCGGCCAGGGCTGGCACGACGGGCGCATCGTGCCCTACGGCCCCCTCGCCCTGGAGCCCTCCGCCATGGTGCTCCACTATGCCCAGGAGGTCTTTGAGGGCCTGAAGGCCTACCGCGGCCCCGACGGCGGGGTGCAGCTCTTCCGCCCCATGGAGAACGTCCGGCGCATCAACTCCTCCTGTGAGCGCATGTGCATCCCCCCCCTGCCGGAGGAGGACGCCCTGGCCGCCATTGAGCAGCTCGTGCGCCTGGAGGCCGGCTGGGTGCCCTCCAAGCCGGGCACCTCCCTGTATATCCGCCCCTTCATCATCGCCACCACTCCCTCCCTGGGCGTGCACGCCGCCCACGACTACCTGTTCTGCATCATCACCTGCCCGGTGGGCGCCTATTATGCCGAGGGAATCAACCCGGTGAAGATCTATGTGGAGAACGAGGACGTCCGCGCCGTCAAGGGCGGCACCGGCTACACCAAGTGCGGCGGCAACTACGCCGCCTCCATCCGCGCCGGGGAGCGGGCGGAGCAGAACGGCTACGCCCAGGTGCTCTGGCTGGACGGCGTTCACCGGAAGTATATTGAGGAAGTGGGCTCCATGAACGTCATGTTCCAGGTGGGCGATACCGTGCTCACCCCGGAGCTCACCGGCTCGGTTCTGCCCGGCATCACCCGCAAGTCCTGCCTGGAGCTGCTGAAGTCCTGGGGGCTGAAGGTGGAGGAGCGGCTGATCACCGCCCAGGAGCTCTTTGACGCCGGGGCCGACGGCACGCTGAAAGAGGCCTGGGGCACCGGCACCGCCGCCGTCATCTCCCCCATCGGCGAGATGGGCTGGGAGGACCGGCACGTGGTGGTCAACGGCGGCAAGATCGGCCCCCTGGCCCAGCGCCTGTACGACACCCTCACCGGCATCCAGTGGGGTACCCAGCCCGATCCCTTCGGCTGGGTGGTGAAGCTCTGATTTTGCGTTTTTTCCCTTTCCATATAATTTCCATTCTGAAACGCCGTGCGGGGCCGCCTCTCATGAGGCGGCCCCGCACGGTTTAACCTCCGGTTTTCTTTTCCCGGCCAAAACCTGAACACCGCGCCCTTGCCCTCCGCTCCGCCGTCTGCTAGGATAGAACCGCAGGGGCGGCCCACCCGCTCTCGCGCAGCAAGGAGGCGTCTGTATGAAATTGAACGAAACGATCCGCCGCCTGCGGCGGGCAAAGGGGCTGACCCAGGAGCAGGTGGCCCAGGCCCTGGGAGTAAGCGGCCCGGCGGTAAACAAGTGGGAGCGGGGCGCATGCTGCCCCGATCTCGCCCTGCTGGCCCCGCTGGCCCGCCTGCTGGACACCGATCTGAACACTCTGCTCTCCTTCCGGGAGGAGCTGACCGGTGCAGAGATCGCCGCGTTTACAGAGGAGCTTTACACCCTGGCCCAGAGCGGGGGCATCGATGCGGCCTTTCTGCGGGCGGAGGAGCTGCTCCACCGGTGGCCTGGGTGCGACCGCCTGACCATCTCTCTGGCCATGACGCTGAACGGCCTGTTCTTCACCCTGGGCGTGGCCGAGCCGGAGCCCTACGAGCGCCGTCTGGAGCCTCTGTACCGCGCTCTGGCCGACAGCGAGGAGCCGGATATCCGGGACCAGGCCCTCCACCTGCTCATCGGCAGACACATGAGGCGGGAGGAGTACGCCGCGGCGGAGGAGCTGCTCTCCGCCCTGTCCGACCGCTGGCCCCACCGGGACGCTCTGCGGGCGGGGCTGCTCCGCCGGACAGGCCGTGGGGAGGAGGCCGCGGAGCTGTGGGAGCGGCGGCTGCTCAATGCCGCGACGGAGGTCTACGAGTCATTGGTAAGCCTTCAGGAGCTGGCCCTCCAGGCGGAGCGGCTGGAGGACGGGGCCCGGCTGGCCGCCCTCATTGAGGAGACGGTGGAGCGTTACGCCCTCATTCCCGGCGTCGCCTCCTCCGGACGGCTCCAACAGGCCGCGGCAGAGGGGGACAAGACGGCCGCCCTGTCTGCCCTGCGGGATATGCTGGAGGCGCTCAACCGCTCCTGGGACGGCGGGGGGCTATATCCCCACCTTCTACCCGGTACGCAGGTGGCCGTCGGGTCCGTTCTGTTGCCCGGCCTGCTGCTGGAGCTCCAGCGGGAGCCCGAACTGGCTTTCCTCCAGGACGAGCCGGAATTTCAGGCCCTGCTGAAACGCTATGGCGGCGGGACGCATTAAGCGTCCCCCCGCCCCAGCTTGTCGAAAAAGTCCTTTCGACAAGCTGCTGGACTTTTGAACACTTCAAAAAAGTGCTCAAAAGTCGTTTGATTGGACGTGAACGGCCCAGGCCGGTCTCTCTTGGCCTGCGGCCAATTCACCTTCAGACAACCCTGACGGTTTTCTTTCACACTATCTTTCCCTCCGAATCCTTCAGATAGAGGGTTTATCGACAGTCTGTGGCGGCGGGACGCATTAAGCGTCCCGCCGCCCTTCTCTTTTTCACCGTCCTGTGGTACAATGGCGGAAATAATCCAACACGGAGGTGATCCCATGGTCAAGCGCCGCGCCCTCCTGGCGCTGCTCCCCCTGCTTCTCCTGGCTGGCTGCAAACAACCGGAGAAGTTTTCCACATCCTCTGGTGTATCTGTGGAAAATCCCGCCGCCGATGCGCTGGCCTCCGCCCAGCTTGGGGAGCTGGACGGCCTGCTCTCCGAGGCGGAGCTGGCCCATGTACATACCCTTGTGGAACAGCTCCTCCCCCTGCGCCAGACACGGGAGGCGGAAGCACGGTGGCAGTTGTCCACTGAGGAGGCCAATCTGGTGGACCGCCTCAACCGGCTCTATGAGCGGTACACGCTCAAATACCTGGGGGGCGGCGGGTCCTGGGGCTATGCCTCTCCCGCCGAGCGCCCGCTGGCCGACTATGCCGTGGAGCCGGACGGCGGCCTCCGGCTGACCTCTGGGGAGGATGTCTACCGTCCCCTGTGGGCACAGGTGAACGCCCTTCTGCCCGAGGGGGCCCTGGACGGCTTTTCCCGCTTCACTGTCTTTACCGACGGTCTGGATGAAACCCTGGCCTATGTGTCCCCCCTGGATGACACAGGGACGCGGTGGGAACTGGCGGTGGACCCGGCGGATGCCGGGGAGTTGGACTGGTTTACCGAAACCGTCCTCCACGAGTATACCCACTACCTCACCCTCAACGACACCCAGGCGGACTACGGCGCTCCGGAGAGCGGCGCCCGGTACTGCGAGGAGGGCATGGTCGCCCGGTCCGGCTCCTATCTGGATGACTTCTACCACACCTTCTGGACGGACTACCTGCATGACCGCCTGGCCAATCCGGACAGCTATGGCTTTTACCTCCGGCACCAGGCGGATTTCGTCACCGACTACGCCTCCACCGACCCGTCGGAGGACATTGCGGAGAGCTTCACCTACTTTGTCCTGTGGGACGCCCCGGAGGGGGATGCCGTCTGGGAGGAGAAGCTGAACTTTTTCTACCGCTATCCCGAGCTGGTGGAGTTCCGCACCCAGGCCCGGGCCCGGCTGGGTCTCTAGCAGACCAGCGCGCGGAAGCCCCGGGGGGCCCCGGAGCGGAACCTCCGCTCCTCCCCGGTGAAGGGGTCGGTCAGGGCCAGCTCGTGGGCGTGGAGGCACAGGCGGCCCAGCGGGCTGGCGGCCGCGCCGTAGTCCCGGTCTCCCGCCACGGGGCAGCCCAGCTCGCTCAGGTGGGCGCGGATCTGGTTCTTGCGCCCGGTGTCGATGTCCACCTCCAGCAGGGTGTACTCCCGCCCCGCCTGGATGGTGCGGTAGTGGGTCACCGCCTCCCTGCCGCCGGAGCGGACGGAGTACACCTTGTGGGCGGCGTTCTCCCGCAGAAGGGTGCGGATGGTGTCCTCCTCCCTGGGGGGCCGGCCCTCCACCACCGCCAGATAGCCCCGGCGGCGCACCAGCGCATCCCAGTGCTCCTGGTAGGCCCGCTTGGCCTCCTCGTCTTTGGCGAACAGGAGCACGCCGGAGGTGTCGCGGTCCAGCCGGTGGACGATGAACACCCGCCCTCCGGGCCTGGTGCGGCGCACGTACTCCCCCGCCATGCGGTAGGCGGTGCGCACCTTCTCCCGGTCGCTGGCCATGCTCAGCAGGCCGGAGGGCTTGTCAATGACCAGGATGCGCCCGTCCTCATAGAGCACCGGGAAGGGGGCCCGCCGCGCCTCCGCCCCCTGGGCGAGCACGCTCACCCGCTGGCCGGGGGCGAGGGGGTGGTCGTGGCGGCGGACGGCCGTCCCGTCCACCTGCACCTGTCCCCGGGCGAGCAGCGACTTGATATGGTTGCGGCTCCCCTTCGCGTGCTCCAGCAGGAAGGGCAGCAGCGGGCCGCCCCGCTCCACGGTAAACTGCATCTCTTTCACACCATCACATCCTAGGAGGGATTTTTATGAACGAAGTTCTGTCCCAGCTCCACGCCCGCAAGTCGGTGCGGGCCTTTCTGGACCGGCCCATTCCCCCGGAGGCCCGGCGGGCCATCCTGGAGGCGGCCTGCGCCGCCCCCACGGCGGGGAACCAGCAGCTCTATACCATTTTAGACATTACCGACCAGGCCGTCAAGGACACGTTGGCCGACACCTGCGACCACCAGCCCTTCATCGCCCGGGCCCCGCTGGTGCTCCTTTTCTGTGCCGACTGCCAGAAGTGGTACGACGCCTTTGCCGCCGGGGGCTGCTCCCCCCGCCGCCCCGGGCCGGGCGACCTGTGGCTGGCCCTGTCCGACGCCAACATCGCCGCCCAGAACGCCGTCACCGCCGCCTGGAGCCTGGGCATCGGCTCCTGCTACATCGGCGACATTCTGGAGCAGGTGGAGGCTCACCGGGCCCTGCTCCGCCTGCCGGAGTACGTGGTGCCCGCCGCCCTGCTGGTGTTCGGCTACCCCACGCAGCAGCAGCAGGAGCGGGAAAAGCCCCGCCGCCGCGCCTTGGAGCACATCGTCCACGAGAACGCCTACCGCCGCATGGAGCCGGCCGAGCTGGAGGCTATGCTGGCCGACAACGCCGGAGCCCGGCCCTACGGTGCGTGGCTGGACGCCTTCTGCAAGCGCAAGTACAACTCCGATTTCTCCCGCGAGATGTCCCGCTCCATGGCCGAGTACCTCAAGCCCTTTCTGCCGTAAAAACGCCCGCTCCCGGTTTTGGCTGGAAACCGGGGGCGGGATTGCATTTTCCAGCCTGCTTCGGTAAAATGGAGCCGGTACCAGCCAACCGGGAGGAGAGATGCTTATGAGTCCAGCAGATGAAGCATGGGTGAAGGAACTTTATGAAGCCAATGCCCTCAAACTGTATAAGGTCGCTTTCCGCCGGCTGGGCGATAAAGACGAGGCTGAGAATGTCGTACAGGAGGCATTCTTATTGCTCCTGGCTCGGTTTGATACCGTAAGAGTTCATCCAAACCCCTCCGGGTGGCTGATGAAAGTCGTTCAAAACCTAATCCGCCATTCTATGGACAGGAACCAGAAGCAATCTAGCCATGAAATTTCCATAGAGGAACAAATCACTCAAATCAGCGCCCCTCCAAAACAGTTTTTTTCTCTGCGCGATATACTGCCGCCGGGCCTCACCCAGCGGGAACAGGATCTGTTGGTCTGGTTCTATGAGGAAGGGCTGTCCTACGAGGAGATTTCTGCACGGCTGAAGATTCCGATCCTGACCTGCCGGACTCAGATGTTCCGGGCAAAGCAACACTATAAAAAGCTGGCGGAAAAAGAAACAGATTTTTCAGAATTGATGTAATGTTTCTATCAGTCTTTCTGATATTCCTAAGAAGGAGGTGTCATGATGCCCGAGAAGAAACGAGCCCCACACCAGTCGGGCAGAGGGAAGGGCAACGTCTCTCAAATCCAAGGACATCTGTGCGACAAAACAGCGGACGAGCTGTTGACAGAGCTGGAAGCCAGGATGGATGAAATGACAGACCTTACCTATGATGAGGATGTGATTGACTCCTATCTGGCCGCCCTGGACAAAAAAGCTCCTCTCGAAAAAGATTTTGATGTGGAACGGTCATGGGAAAAGTTCCGTTCACAGCATGCGATTTTATTCGACGAGGACATTTTGCCCAAACCGGAGGTTCCCCAAAGAGGATCTCATGGATTCCGTTTCCGCAGAGCCTTCGCAAGAGTTGTCGTTGTTGCGGCCATCGTCGCCGTATTCACTATGTTTTGTGCACAGGCCGCTGGCATCGACGTGTTTGGTGCAATCGGGCGATGGACGGAGGAGACATTCCGCTTTGCTGCCCCGGCAGGCCCTGCAACTTCCGCGGTTTCCGCAGTTCCTGTTGACATTGATGGGGTTCTGATCTACGAAGTGGAGCAATACCCCACGCTTCAGGATGCTTTTGACGCCCACTCCATTTCTGAACCGCTGGCCCCGTCCTGGATTCCGGAGGGGTATGTGCTGGACTATGCGGAGGCCAGCCCTTCAACCGGACAGGTCGTATTCACTGCCTCCTACAGCAGCGGTCAGAGCATCCTGAACCTTACGTATTCCTATCGAATGGACGGCACCTTTTCCTCATCCATCTTTGAAAAAGATGGTTCCTCTGTGATCGAGTACACCAAAAACGGCATTGTCCACTACATCATGTCGAATGTGAATGTACGGGTGGCTGCCTGGGTGAACGGTACCTGTGAGTGCTCTATTACGGGACCGTTGACCGAACAGGAAATGATCACAATCATTGATTCTATTTATACATAAGAGAGGAGCAGTCAACTATGAAAAAATCTCTGCGCTGCATCTGTGCAGCAATTTTTGCGCTGGCCTTCTGCACAGGCTTCGTCATCCATGCTTCGGCGGTTGAGCGGGCAAGTTCCTATCTTACGAGATATTCTGCCACGCTTTTCGCGGGTGACCGCGGCGCCGTTGAAATAACGATTTCCGTCGTCGCAAATCAACGTGTTTCAGAACTGGGCGCCAGCTACATTTTGTTGGAGGAGTCCGACGATGGCGGAAGGACCTGGAGCACCGCCAAAGAGTACGAGGGCGAAAGCTGGATGACCGCCGAAAACCGCTCCAGCTACAGCAGGACCCTTTCGTATCAGGGAACCATCGGACATCAATACCGGGTAACGGCGGATGTCTTTGCCAGAGACGCCAACGGCATCGACAGCCGTACCACTCCCACCTCCTCCGCGGTTACGGCAAAAAGATAAATAGCTCTATTACCAACTATATTTTTTCTATTTTGTAATGATCGTTTATTTGTATTATAACCGGCTGATGGAATGACTTCGCATTCCATCAGCCGGTTTATTAGAACTCGTCTGTTTCCTCTTCCTTAAAATGTTTGCCGCAATGAGGGCACACTGTGATATTTCGCCCCCACATTGGAAATCGCTTTTCACAGTAAGGACATTTAGGACGAGCATATCGTCCCAGCCATACACAATTCACTGTGACTATGGCCGATCCAAAGAACACCTCGCCTGATATCAGAGATGCAATCAAGAGAAATATCAAACAACCTAATGAAGTAAAAAAACCTACTCGTGTGCTATGCACGCTCTTTAATTTCATATTTACCTTGGTGTTAACAGTCAAGCTCTAATGTAGTTACTGTATTTACGTCAAAATAGTATAGCGTTTCATAGGATCGATATATATATTCCACCGTAGGTTCGATCTCTACTTCGTAAGTCTTGTGCTCTCCAGGATCCATTCGGAAGCATACTGCTGCCGGAACTACATCAAAATTTATGCCCTGGTCTGCGACACTAAGTCCCATTTTAAAAATAGCCTCTGTTCCAAATGGGTCGATTTCCATTTTACTTGCTTGTGGCAGTATCGTATTTAAGGTTTCTAGTACTACACCAACATACCCTGCGGCATCTTTAAAAATGCCCAAAATGGATAAAGCAGCTGATAAGAGAGAAAATACTGTATCCGATTCACCAGTATCCACCCCCGGCGGGGCTTCATAAAATCTGAGAAAAGCACAATCCTTTGTGGTAGTACCGATAATTTTAACCTGACTCAAATAAACATTTGCTAAATCTACTTGATCCGATAATTCTTCACAGTAAGTATATGGCGCAAGTAGCAAAAGACTATATCTAGTGTCATTCCCTGCCTCAGAAATAGCCCCTTCCGGTTTAAAGTATGCGTAAAAATCCATTCCCGGCCCACTGAGTCCGTAGTTATTTTTTGGCACCGGCAGGGTAAACACTTCCACTTTTTTATATCCTTTTGGCGTCGTAGGGGTACTTGCCAGCGCTAACTGACCATCTAAATCATTCGTATCTTCGGAATATAGAGGATGCAGTGCTTTTATCTCGTCTGTATAAACGGATTCACCGACTCTAAGAAATACAGGGAACTCCTCACTATCTTGTTTTTTCATTGAAATACCTAAACAGGCCCCTTCCGTACCTATCCGTTTCTGGAACGAAGACATAATATGGTAGGTTTCTGTGCCTATGGAGATCTCGCCCTCCAGCGGCCCCCCTTCAATTAGAGTAATGTCATCAGAAAGTTCTACTTGCTCCAGTTGGCCCTCCAGATGAGTCTCATACGTCGTGTCTCCACTGTAGAATTGGAGTTCCACGGACGCCTTAATGTTTTCCGCAGTTTCATTCAAAACTAAATTATAGCTAAATTCTGCGGTCACATTTGGCGCGTCTTCTCCTCTTGTAGCCAGCCCATTAAAAAACGGCATCTGCGAGACTTCCGTGCCGGGTTCATATTCCACTACAGCGGTAATGCCCGTTTCAGAAATGGTATCTGTCAGACTGGTTGCCAGTGCCATTGGCGACAGAAGCGACAGGAGCACTGCAAGCACCAAAACCGTTGGTATTCCAATATAACCCCTTTTTTTCTTCAGCATCATTTTGAATCCTCCCATTTTCATTTCCCTATCGGGGACTGGATGATGGGTTCTTTGCCGCTGGTCGTGTACTTTGCTCATAGCAGGCGCTTAAATCATTCCCATTGGGCTCACCCCTTCTATGTGTTTTATGCACGCACATTTCAAGAATAGCTTCCTGTTGGATCTCTTTGTCTCTATATCAGTCTGGAGGATCAAAATATTACACTTCATCTATAATTTTTTACGTAGGCCAGGTCTGTTATTGAAATTTAAGGAGGGCAGCAAACCTGGATTGCCCTTCTTCCTTTATTATAGATTGTAAACTGCGTCTCTTTGGGGCCTAACCGCCTTCCGACGCAAAAACTTTCCTCCTAACAGCAGGAGCGCCGCCCAAATGGGCGGCGCTCCTGTTTACTTTATAAATGCTCGCCCTTAGCGGGGGTTCTTGATGGCGGCCTGTCCAGCGGCCCACCTGTAGGGGCGATTTTTTCAGAGGAAATATTGCTTAAAGTATCACTCCGAACCGTTTCCTCTATCGACACGGAAGCTTTATTTTTTCTGCCTTTAATGCTACATTCAACAGCATTGTGCTCCCCTGACAGCAGGTTTAGCTCCCACCGAAAATGGTCGTTCGTGATTGGAATAACTCGGTCTACCACTTTGTCCAGTAGCATCTCATCCAGCTTGGGCTGTGTAAAATCAATGAGGCAGTTCAGCGTGTCTCTGATCTTTTCAACATTCAATACAGGTTGCTTTTGAACAGGTATGGTAGTTCTTTGACTCTCTATTGCTTGAAGCTGCTCGGCAATCTCAGACTTTTGGCTCATAAATTCTTCTTTTGAGAGTTCTCCATCCGCTCTCATTTCGATTAGATTTTGCAGCCGAGTTTTCAGCTTTTGAGCACGTGCCTCTAGTCTCTTATGCTCTTGATGCTCCTCTTGATGTGATTCCTTCCCACACTGAGCAAGTATCTTGCATACCTCTATGACTGCGGCCCGGCGGTCTATCCATACATTTTCCAGAACCGTCTTTGCCATAAGATCCAGTTTCCAATCGCAGATAGAGCGGATTTGGCAGGTGTGCTCATCTGTCAATCCATTGTCCATCATATATTGCAAAGACGCCCCATTTCGATGGCTGTAGCATTGGTATCCGTAGACCTCTTTCCCGTCCCTTTTATTCGTTCTCCAGTGAAACCGCTGGAATGAGCACCCACATGAGCACCGCAGCTTTTTAGACCATAAAAATTTCGATGGGTTACGACCGAACTTACGTGTACCTCCACCTAACTGCGGCATAGACTGAATTCTACTTTCACGAATTTCCGCGCAACGATTCCAATCCTCCTCTGAGATAATCGCTGGGAAGTCGCCTTTGATAAGCGTGTGCTGACTGGTATCATGGTTTGTGATGCGCCGATGCTCCAAGAAATCCACCGTCACAGATTTATTGTAACCGATGTAGCCCTTATATGTTGCATTTTTTAGAATGCGCCCCACCTTGCTACAATCCCACTTTACTTCACCACGTCCGTTCTGGCAACCACGTCTCGTCAATTCATTGACTATCGCCTTTTCGCCATATCCATCCAAGTACATGGAATAAATCAGTCTAATGATTTCTGCCTGTGGCTCATTGATGACGTAGGTACTTCCTACCCGGTCATATCCTATAATATTCCCTGTACCATACAAGACCCCATTTTGACGGCTGATGGCCTGCCCGGCCAGCACTCGTTCGGAGATTTTGCGACTCTCCTCCTGGGCCAGCGTCGCCATGATGGTGAGGCGAAGCTCCCCGTCTCCATCCAGAGTCCAAATATTATCCTCTACAAAATATACTTCTATGTCGAGCTTCTTTAGTTCACGTACAGATACCAGCGCATCAACGGTATTGCGTGCAAAGCGGCACACTTCACGGGTCACAATTAGGTCAAATTTTCCTTGTCTTGCGTCCTCCAGCATCTTCATGAAAGCAGGACGCTTTTTTGCTAGTGTACCTGTAATTCCTTCATCAATGTATCGGTCTACCACTGTCCAGTTGGGATGATATCGCTCCTGGTCATCATACCATTGCATCTGATTTTTTAGAGCTGCAAGCTGGGCCTCATGTTCCGTAGAGACTCTCCCATAGAAAACCATTTTTCGTGGCCGGTTGCGGTCTAGCGTCTTGAATACTGATTTCATATCAGTCACCTCCAATGCAAAGAATAATCTGCTCTTGGAGATTTGTTAAGGATGCCGATCTGCCTCTGCGATTTGCAGGGCTTCCTTATAGACGCTACGCGGGATCTCGCCTTTTTCATATAAAACGTGAATTAAGCAAACTGCCATTTTATGGTGAAAACGTGTCTGTTCCAACGAGGCACCTCCCATAAATTCCTGTATCAATAAAACAGCCGCGCCAGAACTGTCGGGCCGTTATAACACGCGGCGTACTCTGGCGCGGCTGTCTCCGTGCTTGTTTATATCAATTCACCGTATTTGCCACGCGCCCCCGGTGACGGGGATATTGCAGGCCGCCCTTGGCAGGGCTGTCAAAACTCCGCAGCGTCGCTCTGGGCGTGCGCCGCAGGGTTCCCCCTCTGACGTGGGAGGTCGTTACGAAAGTCTCATTATGCCCCCACGCTGTCGTCGCGCCCGGTGTGCCATGCCGGGTCTAAGGACTGCGTAGATCGCTCGGCCAGCTTGTCCATCACCTCCCAAAGCTGGCTGTCATGGCGGCGCTCCTTACGTCGCTGTTCACGCGGGGTTGTGCCTGCAATACCGTGTATTCACTTGTAGAAGGAAATGAGGAAAGTATGTCCTTCACTAAGCACGTAAAAACACCCCATTTGTTAAGTCATTTCGAGCATCTTTTCGACTTTTTTTCTTGCAGCGCGAAGGGCAAGAGATATTCCGGCCTTTGAGACCCCTTCAATCGCTGCAATTTCAGTAACACTTTTGCCTTCGGCGTAGTGCATCCACAGGCGGCGGAACTGTGTCGTGCTCAAACAGCTTTTGATCTTTGCCATGAGCACAGCACAGTTTGCCTCCTGGCCTGCCTGCTCAATATCTCTCAGCAGTAACTCCTCTGCGGATGGCTCCATAGAATCTATCCGCTCATCCAGTGGCAGGCAGTTATCATAGAAACCGCGTCCGGCCTTATCCATCTGATGGTAGTTCCGGTCAGACCATTCCTTCCACTTCAGAAAGTCCGCCTCAGAGGAGAAGTCTGCACGGGTCAAGTAAATATGTACGTCTGTCACGCTCTTGCACACGATGGAATCAGGGTGCCTTTTATTCAATGCGTAGTCGCTTTTTCGGTCAAACATGGCAGCTCCCTCCAAACAATTTATATGGCTCAGATAAATTGATTTGGGAGGAGAGCGACACCCAGGGGTGCCTGATTGCCTATAATTTCTTTCTCACAAGACGCTTGTTCTCTCCAAACACAAATAAGGTCGGCGATAAAGTGTCCTTCATCGCTGAACTTGCTGTGAAGCACAATACCCCCACTTATTTACTTTAGGAGAGCACAAAAATATTTCAGGTATCTATGCTTGTTGATGTACTGTTTTGCAAATAATTCATTTGTATTACTTTATTTTATGCCGAAATAATAACCATTAGAATATTTGTAATGCAAATACTCTAATGGAGGGCGTTGCCGTGAAAGAGAAGAAATCGCTTCACGTCGAAATGGGTCAGCGTATCAGGAACCGACGTGAGGAATTGAAGTGGTCACGTGAAACGTTGTCTGAAAAAACAGATGTCAGCGCCCGATTCTTAGCCTGTGTAGAGAATGGGCAAAGCGGCCTTTCCCTCGAATCACTTGGAAGGATGTCCTGTGCACTGGGCGTCTCTACTGATTTTCTCCTATTTGGTAGCGGAACTGCACCAATTCCAAACGACTTAGCAGATGCTCTTGCATCTATTCCTCCAGACTATCACGACCTGTTAGTCAAGCAGGTACGTCTCTTTTCCGATATTATCAAATGATAGATTTGCATTTCAGTCAACTATTCAGTAGAATAAGGATACTATGACCACAAAGAAGGAGGGGGTGCCTATGAATCAAGCTGATGAGGCATGGGTACAGGAACTCTATAGATATAACGCACCCAAACTGTATAAAGTAGTTCTTCGGCGTTTAGAGGATGCAGAGGCGGCACAGGATATTGTGCAGGAGGCATTTCTGGCACTAATTGAGAAAATTGAGCTTGTGAAGTGTCATCCCAATCCTGTTGGGTGGCTGATGAAGGCAGTCCACTTTTTGATTCTACAAACAATTAGTACTAATCAGAACCGTGTGGATCACGAAGTCGAAATAAATGACCAGCTAGAACATCTGACTGCTCCGCCCGTCCAAATTCTTTCCCTCCGGGACATGCTCCCACCCGGCCTTACCCAACGAGAACAAGATCTCCTTGTTTGGTTTTTCGAGGATGGGTTAACCTACGAAGAACTATCTGCCCGGCTCAAAATTCCTATCTTAACCTGCCGGACTCAAATGTTTCGTGCAAAAAAGCACTATAAAAAACTATCAGAAAAAGAAAAAGATTTTTCAGAATTGATGTAATGTTTTGACTCTTTTTTCTGGTATTTCTATGAAGGAGGTGTCACGATGCCTGAGAAGAAACGTACTCCGCATCGATTAAGAGAGGAAATGAGGGGCGTCTCTCAATCCAAAGGGCATCTCCATGATAAATCAGCAGAGGAATTGTTGACTGAGTTAGAGGCTAAACTGGACAGCATGACCGACCAGACCTACGATGAAGATCTGGTTGATGCTTATTTGGAAGCCCTGGATGAAAAGGCCCCTCTCCCAAAACAGTTTGATGTTGAATCATCATGGAATCAGTTCCGTTCCAAGCACTCAATTCTGTTTGATGCAGATGATATTTTACCTAATCCAAAGCACTCTAGGTCCTTTTCTCACAAGTTCCGTTTTCGCAAAGCCATTCCCCAACTTGTCGCCGCAGCCGCCATTGTCGGGGTTCTCGGTATGTTCGGTGCCCAGGCCGCAGGTATCGACGTGTTTGGTGCACTCGGTCGTTGGACCGAGGAAACCTTTCACTTTGTTGCTCCAAAAGCTTCTGCGGCTCCCACTTACCACACAGTCTCAAATGGAGATGGATTCTACGAGCTGGAACAATACTCCACGCTTCAGGATGCCTTTGATGCTTACTCCATTTCTGATCCGTTAGCCCCGTCTTGGATACCCGAGGGGTACACACTGGACTATGTGGAAGTCAGTCCCTCAGACACAGAAATCATATTTAGTGCGTCTTATAGTAAGGAGCAGAACACCCTTTCTTTTCTGTATTCCTATCGGAAGGATGGTACCTTTACCTCATCCACCTTTGAAAAGGACGGCTCCTCTGTCGTTGAGTATATTCAAAATGGTATTACTCACTATATTATGTCAAATCTGAGTGTGCAGTTGTCTGCTTGGGTAAATGGTAACTGTGAATGCTCCATTACGGGACCAATAAGTGAAAAAGAAATGATCGCAATTATTGACTCCATCTATGCTTAGGGGAGGAACAGTCAACTATGAAAAAATCTCTGCGTTGCATCTGTGCGGCACTTTTTATGCTGGCCTTCTGCACAGGTTTTGTTATCCATGCTTCGGCGGTTGAGCGGGCAAGCCTCTATCTTACAAGGTATTCGGCCACAGTGTCCGCAAGTAACAACGGAGCTATTGAAATGTCGATTTTTGTCGTTGCAAATAAAAGTGTATCAGAGCTGGGTGCCAGCTATATTTTGTTAGAGGAGTCCGACGATGGCGGAAAGACTTGGAGCACGGCCAGAGAATATGAAGGCCAAAGCTGGATGACCGCCGAAAATCGCTCCACCTACAGCAGAACCCTCTCATATCCGGGGACCATCGGGCACCAATATCGTGTGACAGCCGAAGTTTTTGCCAAAGATGCAAATGGCGGTGACAGTCGTACCACTCCCACCTCCCCTGTAGTTACTGCGAAAAGATAGCTCAAAAATATTGGCGGCATTAAGCCGCCAATATTTTTATTTTGGTGAAATATTTTAGGAAGCATTTCTGGTATTAAAATAGAGGGAGCTTTAATGAGCGACCGCTGGAATGCAAGAGCATGATGGAAGAATGGGGGTATACAGGAAAGCATTAAATATGGTTAGCAAACCGAAAATAATTAGGCCTTAGTATGGTGATTATTATGAAAAAGTGTATCATCGCATCTATCCTCGCTTTAATGCTATCTTTAACAACATTTGCCCAAGCGACCGCTTTACCAGAAACTAAGATAAATGATTGGGCTGTCCCTGATGTCGGAAGGGCAGCGCGACTCGGACTTCTAACAGATACCCTTGGAACTGATTACACGAGGGACATTACACGCCTCCAATTTTCGGAACTCGTTGTCAACTGTGTGGAAAAGGCCACAGGTGACACCATTGATGGAAGTTCCGTAAAATTCACAGATACTACAAGTATCGCAGCGCAGAAGTCGGCTGTAGTCGGAATCGTTAAAGGAACTGGAGATGGAACAAGCTTCTCTCCAAACCGCTTAATTACCAGAGAAGAAGTTGCAACAATGCTCTATCGTGCAATCCAATACACAAATCCAAATAATAATCTAGACACTGCTTCTCTTACAAAGTTTTCCGACAATGCACAAGTATCTAACTGGGCTAAGGATGCTATGAGTTCCATGGTTGGCTGTGGAATTATTAACGGCACTTCTGACAACACTCTTGCACCTAAAGCCAATGTGAGCATTGAGCAGGCTGCAATACTTATTTACCGCCTATATGGACAGTCCATTCTAAAGGATATAACCCCTCTGGCCGAGGCATTTGTATCTGACCAGAAAGCCATAATCACAAAACTCCAAGGGGCTTATACTAGTACCCCGAGTACATTCAGTGATTCACGTATCGATTCTATTCAGATGGCAGAAGTGTTCCAAGAAAATGGAACCACCTATATTCTGTATTCACTAAAATATAGTGTAAAAGCCGACAATCCTGAGGCAGTTATTGTGTTTGAAGATACATTGAAGGACGGCTGGTTGGTTATAAACGCGGTTACCACGTATGTTGTCCAAATGGATGGCGGCAAATTCACATCTTTAGGCGGATACACAACCGAGTTTTCAGCTGACGGAAACAAAGAAATGTATAAAATTGACTTTGAGAACTGGCTGGCGGAAAACATTCTTAATTGACCATACTCAAAGCAGGCATTCAGCAGATGCTTTTGACCTTGTCATCATGAACCTAGGTTACAGCAAACCATAGACACAGAAAATGTCACGAGATTCAGGGGGCAGGAGACGCTGTGTAAAGGGGGGATAGTGTTCTGAATAGATACTGCTACTCTGCCGGAAACACTCAATTTACAGAAGGAGGTATACTTATGAAGAGGCTACTTTGTTGCATTATGGCCCTTACAATGATTGGGTCAGCAACCGCTTTTGCGGCTGAACCTGTTGACAATTCCGCCATTGCAGAGAAGGCCCTGTCTGAGGTCACCGCTCTCTATGAAGATCTCTATACCATCACCAACGCGGAAGCTGAAGTCCAAAATTCAACCTATGATGATATGGGCAATATCATTGTTGACGTTGTTGTATCCTTTGACCGTACACTCAAGGCTACCTGTGCTGAGGATATGCCGTATATCCAGGGCCTTGAGATTGCATTGACGGAGTTGACAGATCCAGATGAAATCAGCGCAGCCAGTGCCTATATTGATGCGAAAAAAGCGGATCTGGAAGACAACTATATCGGGGTAGCTCAGGATACTTACATTGAGCTTCAAGTAACAGTCCCTATAGCAACAGCCCGCTCAAATGCAGCACAGGCCATCGGGATTGATAACATCGAATATGTCGGTATGAATGAGAATGTTCCTGCAAAGGAACTTGCTCCTGACAGCAATCAGGCTATGATGGAATCCGGCCAAGCCGCTATTCTGAATATTACCGAGAGAATGGCTACTCCTAGTACTCGGGCCTCAACCATCAACTCTGTAATCAAAAATTATGATCGTGTCCGCGCACGTGACTATGCACGCGACTGGTCATGCACGAACGGTTCCTTGTATGATCATGCTACATGCCACAATCCAGAGTATACATTTTATGCGTCAAATGATTGCACAAATTTTGTCTCTCAATGCCTCGTTTATGGTGGGCTTCCTACAGACAGTAAATGGAAGCCATATACTGAGCCCTGGAAAACAACAGGCAATGCTGGGAATGGCATCCGCCAGTATTTGACCAACAATGGCCTTTTCTTCCACAGTACCAACGAAAAAGAAGCCTTTGCCGGAAGCATCATTAACTGGCTGAATAGTGATGGTACGAACGCCGGCCATGTCGGTCTTGTGGATCAGAATGATACCGCTACGATGACCTTCTGCGCTCATACTCGTTGCCGTAGAAGTTGTCCTTGGACTGGAGAGAAGGTTGATTTTTACATTCCCTATTGGGATTCCTATGAAGGTGACTGGACTAAGTGACGAATCCGCCAATTCGATGTATCATTTCGACATTTCTAATTGATAGTGGCAAGCAATGCCTGTGTTAATACACGCGCCCGTCTGCTTGTTGTGGGCAGCACCCCCAAGCCCCCTTGAACAGCTCTGTACCGGAGCTGGCTACGCGTCCTGCGGACGCTAAAGAGCATGGTCAGATTACTTCTGCCACCAATAGGAATTGGGAGGAGGAAAACCCATGAATTATTAAGTCCCATTTCGTAAGATTAATCTTACGTTAGTAATCCGCAGATCCCGCCGCCAGCTTATATTTGGCATACTGCCGCACGGCAAAGTGGCCGGGGTCCCGTTCTTTCAGCTCGTCAAACATCAGATCAACGGCGTTCTTAAATTCCTCGTCGTCCTCCCGGACCTCCATGGCGTTTATCATCTCCAGCAGCGTGGAGAAGTTCTGCTCCTCCTCCGGGGCCTCGTAGTGGATATAGCCGATGAGCGCCGTATAAAGCAGCGTCTCGGCCTTCAGCCAGAAATCGTCCCCGGACTTTCCGCCCTCGCCCTTGGTGTTGACAATGAGGCAGTTCACCAGCTTCAAAATGTCCTTCTCACTGTGGATATACGAAAACGGGTTATAGTGGTGGGACTTCTTGAAGTTGATGGTGTTCATGATCTTGATGCGGTAGCCCTTGCGCCGCAGCATTTTCCCGCACTCAACGACGATACTGCCCTTGGGGTCTGTGACCACGAACGAACAGGGGTAGGTCTCGCTGTCACATTGCATCAGGTTCGGCTTGAGCCAGAAGCGGGTCTTACCGCTGCCGCTCCCACCGATGATAAGGAAATTCTTATTCCGGGCCGTCTTGGGGTCCTTGGGGCGGTTGTTCATGGTGATCTGCTCGGTTTGCGTCAGAATGGCGTTATTCTCGAAAACCGGGTCCACAAAGGGCTGGATGTCCTTGGCTGTGCCCCATCGTGCGCTGCCATACTCTGTACCGTGGCGGTATTTCTTGGCGTTTTTACCTTTGAGGTAGACAGCCAGCCGCAGGGTCGCCCCACAGCACAGGCCCACCAACAGGTCGGAGGGGTGAAAGCTGGGGGCGGCGGACTGAAACGCGGCGGCAAAGCCGTCCATCAGGTGCAGCACCTTGTCCGCAAACTCTGTCCCGGACGAAAGCCGCCATGCCTGCCCCAGCTTGGTGGCATAGAGGCCCACGAACAGGTACGGGAGATTGGGGAGGACATATTTTTTCAAGTTGACCTGTCTCACCGTTCCAGCACCTTCTTTCGCACCTTCTCCACGGTGTTCCGGGCCATATCCTTATACTGCTCCAGCCGTTCCAGCACAGAGGGCCGGGTCTCCCGGCGCAGCTTCCGCCCCATGTACTCCTGAAAGGCGGCGGTGATGGCGTCGGCGTCGCGGCCCTTGAAGAAGATCAGGTACTTGGGCGGCGATGTGCTCCGGTCCTTCTTGACCGCATAATCTACGCCGTACTTCCGGGCGATCCGCTCAAACTGACGGATCTCCTTGTCCTGAATGTCGATGTTGGCAACCCCTTGATTTTGCTGTGTGAGCTGCTTCACTGTCTGCTTGCCCCGGTGGACCACCTGCGTCTCCCGCTTCCGCCGCTTTTCCACCTTGACCTCCTTGCGGTGGGCCATGTACTTGGTGATCGCCGCTTTCAGCAGACGCCCGGTAAACTTGGTGCCGCTAACGACCAGCGTCAGGGTCTTGTTTTCCACGTCCTCCTGCATCTACTCACCTCACCTTCGCAGGAGTGGGGCGGCCCCAGAGGGACCGCCCCAGGTGGAACGCTTATCTCACTTCATGCCAGGTCTCGTCCTTCGCGCCGGTGACGATGGTGTGGCCGTTGGCGGCCTCCATCAGATCGTAGTAAGCCCAGTAATGGGGGTTCTGGAGGTCGCGGAAGGTAGTCAGCTCGTCCTCATTGTGCCGGATAAACCGCTCGTCCGCCGTGCGGCCCAGCATCCGGTTGACAATGGCTGCAACCTCGGCGCGGGTGATCTGGTCCCCGCCGTGGAACAGGCCGTCCGCATAACCCACAATCCAACCATTCCGGGTGGCCTCCTGAATGTAGTCCGCTGCCCAATGGGAACCGGGTACATCGGGGAAGCTGCCCCGCTTGCTGTCGTAGGTCTCCAGCTCCATCCACTCATCCAGCCGGACGCTCATCGCCACAAACTGCTCACGGGTGATGGTGGCCTCGGCATGGAACAGGCCGTCCGGGTAGCCAACTACTACGCCCAGCTTTTCCAGATAGGCCACATAGTCCGCGTACCACGCATCCCGGCGCACGTCCGGGAACCGGCTGCGCCGCAGGCCCTCCAGCTCGTCCCCCCGCGCTTCGGAGAGGACGCGGGCAAATACGGCGGCCGCCTCGCCCCGCGTCATATTACGGTCCGGGCCGATGGTGCCGTCCCCATAGCCCACAAGGTAGGCAAAGTGATAGGCGGCGGGGAGCGTTACCTTGCCGTCCTTGCCGGTCTCACCGGCGGCGGTGGTGCCGTCTCCATCCTCCACGGTGACAGAGACACCGGGCTTGGCCTCGCCCTTGTTGTCCGTGACAGTGACGGTTACAGGGCCGTCCTCGTCAAAGGTAAAATCGTCCGGCAGGGTGACGGAAACCGCGCCGTCCTTGTCCACAGTGATCTCCGCGTCCTCCACCGGCTTCCCATCCTGGTCGGCCACATCCACATTGACGGTGTTGGACTTGTCCTCGTCCCCGGTGTCCGTGCCGATGATCTCACCGGCAGAGCCGGAGGCGTCGGGGACTGTGATCTGCCCCTTCTTGTCGGTGTCCCTGGCCGCATGGTTGCGCTGCTCGTCGGAGACCTCCACATTCAGACCCGTGGCGGGCTTGGCGGTGGGCAGGAGGACCGTCACCACGGTCTGGTCGTTGCCGTCCAGCAGGCGGCCGTCCGGCAGCAGCACAGTAAAGGCATCCTTTTCGCCGTCCTCACCAGCCAGCAGCGTCACCAGCGCACCCTTTACCGGCTTTTCCGCCGTATCAGTGACGATTACAGTGTACTGGCCCACCACAGCGGTGCCGGTATCATCGGTGTAGGCGCTGTCGGCGGCGGGGACGGTCAGCTCGCCGTCCTTGTTGGTCTGCCCCTGGGCTGTGCCGCCCAGGTCGCTCTTGACAATTACGGTGACATCCTTCTGCGGGGCGGTCTCCTGGTCGGTGACGGTCACAGTGACGCGGTGGCGGCTGTCCATGTCCTGACCCTTGGGCAGAGAGACGGTGATATTCCCGGTCCTGCCCACGCTTACCGCAGCGTCCACAATGGGCCGTTCGGTCTCGGTGCGCTCCACCTGGACGGTCAGCGTCCAGCGGTTGCCGTCCGCGTCCTCATAGCCCGCCGTGGCGTTGCCGTCATCATTGGTAGTCCCGGAAGAACCGGGGACCGTGAGCTGGCCCGCCTTGTTCGTCTTGCCGCCGCAGTAGTTGGCGTTCTTGTCCGTAACAGAGACCGCCAGCCCCTCTACGGGGGTCTCCGGTTCCGCCAGCAGAACAGTGATGGTAGTCTGGTCGGCATAGTCCAGCAGGCGGCGGTCCGGCAGGCGGATGGACAGGTGCTCCTCGCCGTCCAGCTCTACCGCCGCGCCGGAGACTGGGGCCTTGTTGTCGGTGTCGGTGACGATCACCAGATAGCGGCCCACCACGGCCTCGCCGTGCTCGTCCGCGGTGCTGGAGACGTACAGCTTTTCCAGTTCCTCCGTCTCCAGCACCTCGCCGCAGACCGTACACTCCTTATGGCGGCTGCCCGCGCTGTCCTGGTCCGGCTCCTTGTCCACGATCCACTCACCGGGCTTATGGCCCGTGGGGTCGGTGTAGGCCCCGTCGTAGGTATCGCCGCAGCGGGAACAGGTGAAGGTGGTAAAGCCCATGGCCGTGCAGGTGGGGGCAGTCATGTCCTCCTGATAGTCATGGCCCAGAGCGTTTTCAATCACAGCGCCGCACTTGGTACAGAGCTGGGGGGTGGTGCAGGTGGCGGCGTCGCCGGGAATATGGCCCGCAGCCGCGTCTCCTTCCAGGCGGGTCGCGTCGCAGCGGGTGCAGGTATATTCCATGATGCCCTCGCCGGTACAGGTGGCGCCGGTAACAAGCGTACCCTCGTCCCAGCTATGGCCCAGCGGCTCCGTGTAGTCCGTCACAAAAGTGGAACCGCAGCCAGCACAGGTGTGGATGGTCTTGCCCCCGGTCTCGCAGCCTGCCGGGATGGTTTTGGCGGCATAGTTGTGGGACAGCGCCGGAGTAAGGTCGGTGATGTGCCGGTCTCCGCAGACCGCGCACTCGTTCAGGGTGTAGCCGGGGCTGGTGCAGGTGGCCGGGAGCACCTGCGTCTCATACTCATGCTCCGTCTGCGGGATGGTGCTCTCCTTGACGTTACCGCACCGCTCACAGATATCCATGGTCTTGCCCGGCGTCTCGCAGGTGGCCTCGCGGACCACTACGCTCTGATAGGCGTGGCCCAGGGAATCCTTGTAGTTGGCCTTGGCCATCTTGCCGCACTCGGTACACATCAGGCGGTCATAGCCCAGGGCCATACAGGTGGGGGCCACGGTATCATGGCAGACAAAGTGATGCTCACAGTCCTGATTGCAGCAATCCCCATCACAATCCGGGTCCTGGCAGTCGCAATCCGGGTCCCCACAGCCACAGCCGCAGGACCCGTCTGCCGTGGCGGTCAGGTGGACATAGGCCACGCCGTCCTCCACCATGTCGGTGTCTGCGTAGGTGTAGGTGATCTTGTAATAGACAGTGTAGTTGCCCGCCTCCGTGTAGTTGGGAGCGGAGGTCAGGGTGCAGGCGTCGGCGCTGTGCCCGTACCGGATGGCGGTGGTCACGCCCGCCTCGGAGAGATCGGAGACGGTAACAGTGTGGGGTGCGCCGTCCGCCACGCCGTAGTAGTCCGCCACAACCGTCTTGGCGGCGGTGTAGGATGTCTTGGCATAGCCGCAGTCGGTACAGGCGTCCATTTCCACAAACCGCTGATGGGCCAGCTCCGGGCGGATGCTGGTCTCCATGTGGTGGCGCTCCAGCGTGGCGTCCTCCGTGTGGTAGGTGCCGTAACAGAAGCCGCAATACTGGCCGCCCGTGGTGATAACACGGTGGTACTCCCGGTCTACCTGTTCAACCTCGATGCTCTCCGGCAGGTCCTCAAAGAAGTTAGCGGCACAGTCATACAGCCAGTAGACGTTTTTACCGTAGCCGTACTCGGTTTTCGCCATATTGCTGTTGATGGTCCCACAGGTCTCACAGACCGCCTTGGTCCAGTGGTAGCCGGTATAATAAGCGTCCTTGCCGGGGGTGCCGTCATTGACGTTGCCCTTGCCGTCTCCGTCGATGGTTGTGCCGTCCGAGTATTTCACGTCCCGGTTCATGGCCGTCTCACCGTCCCTGGTGTACTCCGGGGTCCGGTAGGCCAGGAACGAGGTCTGCTGCTTGCACTCGCGGCATTGGAAAGTCTCATGGGTGATAACGGCGTTGGCGTCCAGCTCATTGGTGCGGTTATTGGCCTCCTGCCAGTGTTCCGCAGGGTCGTGATAGCTGTTCTGCTGGGCGGCGGAGGCCGCAGGCACCAGGGAGACCAGCATCACGACGGCAAGGAAGCCCGCCAGCAAAGAGCGGGAACGGTGGTATTTCGTGTGCATGTTCATTACCCTCCTTCGTGTGTAGATTGGTTTGGGACAGAGCGGGCCGGTGCGCTAAGGCGGGACCCGCAGCCGCCGCAGCAAGCGGCGGTGGGTCAATGGCTCCGCCCCTGTCCCTTGACGGTGAGAATCCCGTCCAGCGTGGTGGCGGTGATCCGCAGGCGCTCGGCGGTGGCGATGTCGTTTTTCACCGTCTCGTCCACCTTGCCGCCGCAGACCACCAGCACACGGGCGCGCCGGAGGTAGTCGCGGGCCATGTCGATGCCGTCCTTGTGCTCCTGGGGGATGCCGTCCTCCAGGAACAGCGGCAGGAACAACAGGGGGCAGACCGGGGAAAAGCCCGCGTCGTACACCTGACGGCACCAACGGGCCGCGTTCTCGGTGTTCTCATACTCGTTCTCGCCCCAGGGGGCGGTGATATAGGCCAGAGGTCGTTTCATGGCAAATCCTTTCTCCCGGCCGTTCCGGGCATGAAATAAGGCGGCCTGTTCAGCCGCCGTAGTCGTGGTGAAGATCGTGGTTGACCAGCATGGTGTAGTGATTGTCCGTGGAGCTGGGGGCATTGAACAGAGCGGCCAGCAGATAGGCCCTGGTGTTCCAGACGCGGGTGGTGTTGATGCTGATGCCCTCCAGCACCTTCTCGATGTGGCTGGAGTTGATCTGCTCGAACCGCTCCTGCACAAAGGCGGTGGGGTACTCCGCGTCCCGCCCGATCTTGATGGTGGGGCTGCGGGTCATAGCCACCTCCAGCATCAGCTCCACAAACTCGTCCACCTGGGTCCGATTGACCGGAGTGCAAATCAGGTCATATTCGATCTGTTCCCGAATTTCCTCTCGCTTCTCATACACGTCCTTCATTCCTTCCAGCTCAGGCGCGGAAAGAACGAATGAATGAGTATTTGATAGATGCGTATTTGATTTTTGAGTATTTGATCTCTTAGTATTTAATTCTGCGGGCTTTTCCGTAGATGGTTCCACCATATCCGGCTCCACCAGATACGGGAAAGCCGTATCTGGTGCGCCCGTATCTGGCGGGGTCGTATCTGGTCCTGCTTCCTCTGGCGGTTCCTCCGCAGCGGGGCGGGGCTTCTCGTAGATGGTGTACTCGGTATCACAGATGCGCCCACCGGGGCCGCGAAGCTGGCGGCGGACGATGTAGCCCGCCTTTTCCAGCTCCCGCAGCGCCCCGCCGATGGCGTCCACGCCCTCCTTGCAGATGGCCGCGAGGCCCCGTGTGGTGTAGTTCCACTCGTCCGGCAGGGAGAGCATCATGGACAGCAGCCCCTTGGCTTTCAAACTCAGGGCCGTGTCCTTCAGGTGGTGGTTGCTCATTACGGTATAGTCCCGCGTCCGTTCTATGCGGAAAACTGCCATGTTCTTTCACTTCCTATGTAGCGTCGTTAGGAGCGTTAGGCTGGATGGGGGCGGTCTGCCCGTCCTCGCGGGCAAACCGTTCCTCCAGCCGTGCCACACTCCAGTTTTGTTTGAATTGTCCCAGCGGACCGGGACCGAACTGTGCCCGCGCACGGTTGTCCAGGTCCAGCAGCCGCGCCCACAGCTCTGGGTGGTGATGGCGCAGGTTCCGCAGCTCCCCGATCCGCTGGAAGGGGCAGCACCAGCAGGAGGCGCGGCGGTAGATACGGTACAGGCCGCCGAAGTCAAAGCCCCGGTCATAGCAGATTTGCAGCGCCTGGTTCTCGGTGATGCCCCAGTCTACCAGAGGGTAGTGAAGGTCCTTGCAGCGATGGGCCTCGTCTGCCGCGATGCCTACATACTGTTGAAGCTGATGCGCCCCCTTGAGCCGGTTGACCTCCTTGTTGATAAGGTGGGTTTTGAGCTGGCCGGTACACCAGCGGACCCGGATACCCGGCCAGCCGTTGCCGTAGGGCGGGATGCCCAGCCGCGCACGGTTTTCCAGGCAGGACGGTTTCTGCTTGGGTTCCTCGAACATCATGTACTCGAAACTCTTTGGAGAACGCAGGGCGGTGATGTGCAGGCCGCGCTCTCGGAACAGGTGCTCGTCCACCTTGGCGATATGCCCGTACATCTCTGGGAACTCCATGCCGGTATCTGCCCACAGAACCGCGTCAATGGGCATACCGCGCTCGATCATCAGCAGAAGAAGGCAGGTGGAATCCTTGCCCCCGCTCAGGCTGACGGCGTGAAAATCCTTTTGGGGTGTGATAAGAGCGCCCATTCAGGGCACGTCTCTCTTGCTGGCCTCCTTCTCTTTCTTACAGCTCGTAGACCGGCTGCTCACACTCGAAGCAGGGGCCGCACAGCTCGTCCAGTGTGTCCGACAGGTCCTCCAGGTCCAGGCACATCTCACTCTGCGCCGGGTCCCCCTTGATGGTGCGGTACTCGGTGACGTACTCGCCGCCTTCATATTCCACGCGCACACAGGCCACACAGACAAGGCTCATGTCCTCCAGCAGCCACAGCTCCAGCGTCCGGGTGGTGACAGCGATCTCCATCGTGCTCTGGTCGTCCTCCTCATACAGAAGGGTGGCCTTTTGTCCGAACAGCTCCGGCCCGCGATAGTTGAAGGACTTCTCCTGCGTCCCCTGGGTGGTATAGGCATAGACAGTCCTAGCGTTGTTCCGCGCCGCTTGCAGCAGGGCCGAGAAGTCGAGTTTGTCCAGATGTTCCTCGGCCTCCTGCATGGTGTAGCCGTCCTCTCCCATACGAGAGCAGAACAGGCCGGTAATGGCGTAACGCAATCCTTCCTGAGAGTACATGCAAATTCCTCCTATCAGTGATGTCTTTTCTTTTTGGGCCGGATGATATGGCCCTCTATTACCAGCGCGTGACTGATGATATGGATTTCGCCCAGCTCCTGGCTTTGGAGGGCGCGCTGATAGCCCCGTTCATTCAGAAACAGGCGGGCCGTCTCTCCGCGCAGGGCGATAAGGTTATCGTCTTTCAGGACTTCAAACTCGATCATGTGGCGGGTATCATCCCGAAACCGCTCTACGGCCAGCAGGTCATGTCCCCGGATGGTGAACTGTGTCATACACGCGCCCTCCGCGCCCGAATGTCCAGCACAGGCAGTCCATACCGGGCGACAAGGGTGGCGTTGACGATCATGCGAAACGCCTCCGCGTCCACAATATCCGGGTCTGCAAGGTCCATCGCCACAGGGCTGCCCGCGCCATGGTATAGCCCTTTTGCCGCAGAGAAAAGCGCGTAGTCATGGGGAGAGATACCGCCCAGCACCGTATAGGCAGGCTCGAAGCCCTGCCGGTAAAAGCAGTTGGCGGTACGCTTCCACAGCTCCGCGCTGGAGGTCAGCAGGAACAGGGCGGCATAAAAGGCCGGGGTGTCCCTGCGCCGGTAGTAGCCCAGGCGGGCCTTGGCGTACTCCATGCGCTCCTGGTGCCGCTCGTCTTTCCACAGGCTTCCAGGAAAACAGGTGATTAAAACGCGCAGGCGCGGTGCAAGCAGCCGGTGCCGGGGCATGGTCCCCATCACCGCCTCCTGATACCCCACCACTCCGGCCTCGATCCGTTCAGCCAGCCATGGGCAAGCAGAGAGCGTACAGCCCTGGTCTTTGCGGTATTCCGTGCAGAGCGGGCAGGCAACGTATTCCGGCTTATATCGAAATGTGCTGATAAACATAGTGACCTCCTGATTTTGGGCGCAAAAAAACCGGACCGCAAATGCGTCCGGCAGTTCGTCCGTATATGATTACAATTCGTGGTTTCGCTGGCGCTTTTTCTGCCATGCCTCCAGCAGCTTGATGATGGTCTCCTGCATCCGTTTGGGGGTGTAGGAACGGGGAAAGTATTTGCGGATCGCGTCCGTGGAGAATGTCAGCTTTTCCGTCTCGGCCTTTTTCTCCTTGGATAACACATCCCGCATGGTCTCCAGCGAGAGGGTTCCTTCCTTGCTGGCTTTTTTCAGCCGCTGGGCCTGAGAGAGCGACGGTGTATTCTGCGAATACTCCATGGCGTCCAGCAACAGCATCTGCTCGTCTTTGGTGAGGGCGGCAATCTGATAGGCGATGGACAGGCCGATTTCCTGAGCGTCTACCTTGTCCATAAGCTCCTGCCGCAGTTCCGTGAGCTGGATATAATTGCGCAGGGTGTCCCCGCTGATACCCAGGGATTTTCCAATCTCATCGTCGCTGCGGAAATTCGCCGAAATTTTCGGCGAATTTTTTGCAGGCCGTCCAGCCCGCTTTTTATCCGCCTCCAAATACATACGGTAGGCCCAGGCGCGTTCACTGGGCAGGACATTCTCCCGCTGCACATTGCCGTCTACCATCTCGGCCACAGCCTCCTCGTCGCTCAGATCACGGATAATGACCGGCATATCCGGGCGCTCTGCCAGCTCACTGGCCCGATACCGTCGATGGCCATCTATGATTTCATAACCTCCCTCCGGGTCCGGGCGAACAAGCGCGGGCTGACGTACACCACGCGCCTTTATACGGGCAATAAGCCGGACCATAGACGGGTCCTCATCCCGCACTAAATAGGGCTGGTTACGCGGCATAATGCCGTTCAATGCGGAATACCCTTTGAATAGGTGTAGTTCGTTTAATCTTAGTCGGATGATTTTTTCCTCAGCAGGTCTATTCGATATAGCGCCATCAGTCAATTAAACCACCTTCTTCCCAATAAAAAAGAGCACTTCCAAATGAACGGAAGTGCTCTCTGGTTCAAATATAAAGAGGGACTTGCAATGCAAGTCCCTCTTTGTGATTTTAGATATAAACGTCTACGAACAAATCGCCAGTCCACTGACTTTGACGGGTTAAAGAAAATCCGTTCACTTTTCGAAAGCGTTTTGCCTCTTCAAAGCCTATTTTCAGTGAAAATACGAATATTTTAGTTCGCTCTGGGATGTTTGATAGCGGCCTGGGCGGCAGCCAGACGGGCGATGGGCACGCGGTAGGGGGAGCAGGACACATAGTTCAGGCCAACCTTGTGGCAGAACTCCACGGAGGTGGGGTCACCGCCGTGCTCGCCGCAGATACCCAGGTGGATGTCGGGGCGGGTCTCCTTGCCCAGCTTGGCGGCCATGGCCACCAGCTTGCCTACGCCGTTCTGATCCAGGTGGGCGAAGGGATCGGACTCATAGATCTTCTTGTCGTAGTAGTAGCTCAGGAACTTGCCGGCGTCGTCGCGGGAGAAGCCGAAGGTCATCTGGGTCAGGTCGTTGGTGCCGAAGGAGAAGAACTCGGCCTCCTTGGCGATCTCGTCGGCAGTCAGGGCGGCGCGGGGGATCTCGATCATGGTGCCGACCTCATACTTCATGTCGATACCGGCGTCCTTGATGATCTTGTCGGCGGTGGCGACCACCACGTCCTTGACGTACTTGAGCTCCTTGACCTCGCCCACCAGGGGGATCATGATCTCGGGCACCATCTTCCAGTCGGGGTGCTTCTTCTGGACGTTGATGGCGGCGTTGATGACGGCGGTGGTCTGCATCTCGGCGATCTCCGGATAGGAGACGGCCAGACGGCAACCGCGGTGGCCCATCATGGGGTTAAACTCGTGCAGGGAGGCGATAACCTCGTGCAGGCGCTCCACGGTGACGCCGATCTCGCCGGCGATCTCCTTGATGTCCTCCTCCTTGGTGGGCAGGAACTCGTGCAGCGGGGGATCCAGGAAGCGAATGACAACCGGGCAGCCCTCCATGGCCTCGTACAGGCCCTCGAAGTCGCCCTGCTGGTAGGGCATGATCTTGGCCAGTGCCTTCTTGCGGTCCTCGGTGTTGTCGGCGACGATCATCTCGCGCATGGCCTTGATGCGCTCGCCCTCAAAGAACATATGCTCGGTGCGGCACAGGCCAATGCCCTGGGCGCCGAAAGCGCGGCCCTGGGCGGCGTCGCGGGGGGTGTCGGCGTTGGTGTAGACCATGAGCTGACGGTACTTGTCCGCCCAGCCCATCAGGCGGCCGAAGTAGCCGGAGCCGGGGTCGGCGGGCACGGTGGCCACGGCCTCGCCGTAGATGTTGCCGGTGGAGCCGTCCAGGGAGATCCAGTCGCCCTCGTGGTACTCCTTGCCGGCCAGGGTGAACTTCTTGTTCTCATAGTCCACCACGATGTCGCCGCAGCCGGACACGCAGCAGGTGCCCATGCCGCGGGCCACCACGGCGGCGTGAGAGGTCATGCCGCCGCGGACGGTCAGGATGCCCTGGGAGACCTGCATGCCCTCGATGTCCTCGGGAGAGGTCTCCAGGCGGACCAGGATGACCTTCTCGCCCCGCTCGTGCCACTCCTTGGCCTCCTCGGCGGTGAACACCACGCGGCCGCAGGCGGCACCGGGGGAGGCGGCCAGGCCCTTGCCAACGACCTGGGCCTTCTTCAGGGCCTCGGCGTCAAAGGTGGGGTGCAGCAGGGCGTCGAGCTGCTTGGGATCGACGCGGCACACAGCCTCCTTCTCGTCGATCATACCCTCGTCCACCAGATCCACGGCCACCTTCAGGGCGGCGGCGGCGGTGCGCTTGCCGTTGCGGGTCTGCAGCATATAGAGCTTGCCATTCTCGATGGTGAACTCCATGTCCTGCATGTCCTTGTAGTGCTTCTCCAGGCGGTCGGCGATGGCGGCGAACTGCTCGTACACCGCGGGCATCTCCTCATGCAGCTTGGAGATGGGGGAAGGGGTGCGCACGCCGGCCACCACGTCCTCGCCCTGGGCGTTGATCAGGTACTCGCCGAACAGGGCCTTCTCGCCGGTGGCGGGGTTGCGGGTGAAGGCCACGCCGGTGCCGGAGTTGTCGCCGGAGTTGCCGAACACCATGGACTGGACGTTGACGGCGGTGCCCCAGTCGTAGGGGATCTCGTTCATGCGGCGGTAGACGTTGGCGCGGGGGTTGTCCCAGGAGCGGAACACGGCCTTGACGGCCTCCATGAGCTGGACCTTGGGATCCTGGGGGAAGTCCTCGCCCTTCTCCTTCTTGTAGAACTCCTTGAACAGAACCACCAGGTTCTTCATGTCCTCGGTATCCAGCTCCACGTCCTGCTTGACGCCCTTCTTGGCCTTGACGTCGTCGATAATCTCCTCAAAGCGCTTCTTGCTCAGCTCCATCACCACGTCGGAGAACATCTGGATGAACCGGCGGTAGGAGTCGTAGGCGAAGCGGGGGTTGTTGGTGAACTTGGCCAGGCCCTCCACCACGGTGTCGTTGAGGCCCAGGTTGAGGATGGTGTCCATCATGCCGGGCATGGAGGCGCGGGCGCCGGAGCGCACGGAAACCAGCAGGGGGTTCTCGGGATCGGCGAACTTCTTGCCACAGATGGCCTCCATCTTGCCCAGGTACTCGTAGATCTGGGCCTGGATGTCCGCGTTGATCTGGCGGCCGTCGTTATAATACTGGGTGCAGGCCTCGGTGGTGACGGTGAAGCCCTGGGGCACGGGCATACCCAGATTGGTCATCTCAGCCAGGTTGGCGCCCTTGCCGCCCAGCAGCTCCCGCATGGAGCCGTTGCCCTCTGAGAACAAATAGACATACTTATGCGTGTTGGCCATTTGTCATTCCTCCTAGATTTACGTTGCACTACTATACTCAAATACAGTAACCGGAGACATTATACCATTTTGCCAAAAGATTGCAAGAGATACCCGTCGGTTTTCTTTCTCTTTTGCTCAATTTTCGCCACTTTGGGCGCACGGAAGTGCCAACTGGCTTCATTTTGCTCCAGCCGTCCCCGCCCCGACCGGCCGCGCATAAAAAATGCCCGCAGAAGCGGACATCGTGTTTTTAAATGTCTACATTATCAAACATGTGGATGTTTAGTAAATATATCATTTTTGCAGGAAAATTGCAACAGGCTATTAATATATTTTACAAATTTATTTCCTAAATCTTCCTATCGCAAAATGTTGTATCCTCGTTTAAAAAGGTAGACATTTACAAAAAGGAGGATACACCATGAGACATCAAAAAAAACGGTGGTTTGCCGCATTATTATCCTTATGTATGTTACTATCTATTCTTCCTTCAACTTCTCTAGCTTTTAGTGAAAGCGAAGAGACCTGGAGTGGGAACAGGAGGAATCAGACCATTGATGGCGGAACCCATACAATTACGCTTAGTAATCTTACTATTGACTCACCGGGCGTTGAGAAATCTGCTATTGATATAACTGGTAACGCAGATGTCACCTTTATATTGGAGGGCAACAACACTCTCAGAGGTTACCGGAATCATCCTGCCATCTGGGTGGAGTCCGGTTCCTCCGTTACCTTTGAAGGAAACGGATTACTCGAGGCCTCCGCCGGGGGGGCATCCATCGGTTTGGGGGCGGCCGGAATCGGCGGTGGATATGGCGCCAGCAGTAATTTTGGCAATATCACCATCAACGGTGGTACCATCATTGCCCGAGGCTCCGGAGGCGGCGCGGGCATCGGCGGCGGCTACGAGGTCGGCAGCGGGACTGTAACCGGCAATGTTACCATCAACGGCGGATACGTCACGGCCATCGGTGGGTCAAGCGGCAGTACCGGCGGCGCGGGCATCGGCTCCGGTGAGAACGCAAACTATAGCGGAACCGTCACCATCAACGGCGGTGTGGTATACGCCGAGGGCGGTGCGGACTCCACCAGCATCGGCAGCGGCAACCGTGCTATCGGTACAAGCGACAACGGAGCCTTCACCACCGGCACGGGCGGAAACGCCGTCATCGTGGCCCCGGACGGCATTGGGGACCCCTCCGGCTTCGCTGACTGGGACGGTATTTTTATCAGCTATGAGGGCAGTAATACGAGCGCGACGGTGGGTGAGGACGGTACGGTTCACCTGAATGACACAGAGGCCAATATCCAGGTCTGGGGTGAACCGGTGATTGACTATCCGCTTGTGGTGGAAAGCGGCACCGAGCTGCGGGTCGTCCAGAATGACCGAAACTACGCCTACGCCACTCTGGAAATCGGCCAGGACGGCAAACTGACCAATAACGGCACCGTCACCGTAGACGAGGGAAGCACCCTGATTCTGCTGGAAGGTCTTGACCAGACAGATGGCAGCGGTACACTGGAATGCACCGGCACCGTCAAACTACCCCCGGAGGAAAAGCTGATTGCCCTGTCCGGCGCGGAGGACCTGACCTACAACGGCACGGAGCAGAGCCCCGAGGTAAGCGTTACATTAAATCTGTGGGGCTATTCCCATACCTATGGGAATCCGGCGGACTATACCGTAACTTACACAGATGCCACAAACGCCGGAGAGACCGCCAAGGCCGTTGTTACCTCCACTGGTGCCGGCGACCTGCTGGAGGGCAGCGCCTCCAGGACCTTTACCATTCAACCCGCCGATTATACCATTAACGTGTCCGACGGGAATTGGACAGTGGCGCATGGTGAAACGCAGCTCCTGTCCAAGCTGCCCCCTGCCACCATTTCCATTGACCCGTCGATTCAAGATGACCTGACCGGCCTGAGGGCTGGGAACCTGACTTGGTATATGGATGAGCAACATTCGCAAGCGGTGACCGATACCTCCCTTCAGAATACATCCGCCGGCGAAGAGGTACCCCTCTATTGGGTTTTCAGCCACAGTGATTCCAATTTTGCGCCAGAGTCCAAGTCCGGGACACTGACCATCACGATTACCAATCTGCCCATTTATCCGGTTGTGATCCGGCAGGGAGATGAGGTTGTTACAAATGGTACCATCAACAAGACCTATGGGGATGAAAACTTCACTCTAACTGTCGAACTTCAAAAGGATGATAGTCCTATTTCTCCTGATAGTCTAGTTACCTTTACTAGCAACAATGAAGATGTGGTAACGGTAGCCCAGAATGGTGAGGTTACCATCACCGGCAGCGGAACCGCTGTCATTACCGCCAGCGTGGCGGAAAAAGGCGGAGACGATGGCTATGCCGCCGCCAGCGGTACCGTCACCGTATCTGTGGCTCAAAAGCCGATTTCCGTGGATGACAGCACCGTGAAGCTGAACGGTCACTCCAGTCCGTATACGTGGCCCTATGATGGACATGCGTCGGTTACAGTCGATGCCGAACTGACCCAAGCTGACATTGTAGGCAGCGATGATGTGGATGTGACCGCCACCGGAACACTGAGCAATGCAAACGCCGGCAATCGGTCGGTCACCCTTTCTTACGAGCTGACCGGCGACCGGGCCATGCACTACGTTCTGCGTCCAGCCCAAGCAAGTAAGCCGGTGGTCGTTGCCAAAGCTGATCCCGGCCAGAATCAGATTTCTGCCAATCCCGGCGCCTTGACCATCGCCAACCGGGCAGCCAGGACGTATACCTATTCCCTCTCCCAGTTGACTGCTGGACTGGATGGCTTGGGAAACATCTCCTATAAGTTGGGTAATATTACAATAGCCAAAGAGGGATACTTTACCACTGACGCTGTCAAGGTAAATGCCGGTGTCCTGCGCCTGCCCGTCAACGCCGTGGAGTCTGATGAAGAAACAAAGGTTGCAGACATAGCAATTACAATTTCCAGCACCAACTACGAAGACTTCACCGGCACCATTACGGTCAACAGCAAAAATCTCCATGTTCTGACCTATGATCCCAACGGCGGCAGCGGCGGCCCCGGAACGGAGCTGCTGGACACCCAGACCGGCTACCCCTTGAAGCAGTCCCCCGCCCCCACTCACGATCAGCAGGACGGCGTGGATGTGTTGTTTATTGGATGGACAGCGGACACCACTGGAAACAAGATCTACACCGCCAGCGATACAGCGCCCACCACTGTTGCCAACGTAGACATCAACGGCGACACGACGGTTTACGCCGCCTGGGGCGTGGATACCAATGGCGACGGCGTGCCGGACGTGAACGAGACCGGCAAGTACACGCTGACCTACGCCGAAAACGAGCTGGAGAGCGGCACCTTGCAGGGGGTTCTGCCCACCGACAGCGGCACTTATGTCAAGGGCAATACGGTTGCCCTGGCCGATGGAAGCGGCCTCAGCCTCACCGGAACTACAACCAGCGACAAGGGAACGGCCCGTTTCGTGGGCTGGTCCAAGACACAGATTGACCGCATTCTCTCGCAGGGTGACACCATGCCCGCCGGTGTTGTGGAGCAGGTGACCTTCACCAACTCTGATATCACTGTTTACGCCGTCTGGGGCTGGGATACCAATGACGACGGCAAGCCCGACATCACTCAGAATCCCTCCATCACCTCCTCCGCGGGTGAGAACGGCTCCATCGCCCCGGAGGGCAAGGTCTATGTCCCGGCCGGGAACAGCCAGAAGTTTGATTTTACTCCGGACACCGGCTATGCCGTGGACCGGGTCACCATCGACGGCAATGCCTATGTGAACAACGGGGTCAACCTGCTGCCCGGCATGGACACCTGGGAAAAGTGGGAATCCTACACCTTCGCCGATGTCCGGGAAGATCACACCATTTCCGTGACCTTCGGTGAGGATACCAACAATAACAACGTCCCCGACGCCAACGAGGGCACCGTCACCCTGACCTATAACGCCAACGGCGGCGAGGGCTCGGCCCCTGCCGACCAGAGCGCCGACAAGTGGAGCACCGTCACCGTGGCGGAAAACACCTTCACCCGCTCCGGTTACAGCTTTGCCGGGTGGAACACCCAGGCGGACGGCAGCGGTGAGGATTATGCCGCCGGCGACGCCTTCCAGCTCACCGGCCAGGATGCCGTCCTCTATGCGCAGTGGAGCTATAACGGCGGCGGCAGCACCGGCACGGCCCGGTACACCATTGAGGCCAGCGCGGGCCATGGCGGCGGGATCAGCCCGGACGGCAGGGTGCGGGTGAGCCGCGGCAGCGACAAGACCTTCCGCATCACCTCCGATGCCGGGTATGAGATTGCCGACGTGCTGGTGGACGGCGAAAGTGTGGGCGCGGTCAGCCGTTATACCTTTGAAACCGTGCGTAAGAACCACACCATTGAGGCGGAGTTCCGCGCCGTGGAGAAGGCCACGGATACGGGCGTGGACCGCTGGCTCAACACCACCGACCATATGGCCTACCTCAATGGCTACGGAACCGGCCTCTTCGGCCCCGACGACCACATGACCCGGGCCCAGGCGGCCCAGATGTTCTACAACCTCCTGCTGGACCAGGAGGTGTCCGCCGCGGCCCGCTTCACCGATGTGGCCCCCGACGCCTGGTACGCCCGCGCGGTGGAGACCCTGGCCTCCCTGGGCATGGTGGAAGGCGTAGGCGGCGGGAAATTCGCCCCGGAGCGCACCATCACCCGGGCGGAGTTCACGGTGATGGCCATGCGCTTTGCCCGCCTGCCCGAGGGCGGGGAGAATCCCTTCTCCGATGTGAGCTCCTCCGACTGGTTCCACGACCAGGTGGTGGGGGCGGCGCAGTACGGGTGGATCACGGGGTATACGGACGGCACCTTCCGTCCGGAGGCCACCATCACTCGGGCGGAGGTGGCGGCCATCACCAACCGCCTGCTGGACCGGGCGGCGGACGAGGACTACGTGGACGACCACGCCGGCGAGCTGCGCCAGTTCCCCGATGTGAGCGCCTCCTACTGGGCCTACCACGACATTGTGG
>Ga0129317_1000126_pt1 | contig 98136 bp, 91 predicted proteins | sample Cm1ome_FD_94430 | JGI IMG/M metagenome (GOLD analysis project Ga0129317, IMG submission 94430) | Eastern black-and-white colobus group fecal microbial communities from Wisconsin, USA - Cm1105 metagenome | ecosystem: Host-associated > Mammals > Digestive system > Large intestine > Fecal | place...
CAGGTTCTTAGGGCAGAGCCCTAAGCCCTCGGAGAGCTTTCAGCTGTCAATATCTGCAGTTTTCAAGGTTCATTTGAGCCTGTTTTTTAGGCTCAGTTTTTTCATACATCACTTGACACTATCGTGTTAATGCTGCTGAGTATTGTTGCGAAATGTCAATGATACGCCCTCCGGCATGGGGACGGAATCCAGAAGTCCTTTCAGTAATCCGCTTGTTCTATCCCTACCTATACTTACGATACCGCCCGCAAAACGGTTGGCTGCCAATAAAAAGTTTTCATCCGGGCTTAAGATAAAATCGCGGGGATGAACTCCTCCGCAGGAGCTATGCTGAATGACAGCGGCTTTTTCACCCTGTACATTGATAACAGCCAGGATATCGAGCCCCCGTATGGAAATGTATAGAAATTTCTCATCTGAGGTAAGGCGGATTGCTGCTGCCGCAGGTTCTGCTTTTTTAACCGATTCTCTTTCTTTTTTGCTTACCCCATCCGCACTCGCCAAATGTGAGGCTTCCGGAAGTACAGACAAGGTCTGCTCTAACTTAAATTGATTTTTATTTACATTGAATATGAATAGTTCATTACTCAATTCACTTACCACGTATAGTTTAGTATGTGCTCTGTTAAACACGCCATGCCTGGGTCCGCTGCCCTTTGGAAATAATATCTCGCCTGCCGGATTATATCCGTTTTCTTTATCAAACAGACGGATTTTATTTTGTTCAAGGCATGGAACCAATATATATGGCTCATGTAATATAATCTGATGGCAGCCCGCCCTGTCCCCATTTTCTATCCTCTTTATCAGGGAAGGAACCCCTTTTTCCAAATGATACACCATGACATTTCCTTCATGATAGTTGGCCGTATAAACAGAGCTGCTATCCTGCAGAATATAACAGGGTGTTTGCTTCTCTTCAAGAATTTCTTCCACATGGTCTATTCCCTTCTCTTTTAGAGTCAGGAAACAGGTTCCTGCCTTTCCTTGCTTTTCTATGGGAAAAGCCATGGAGTCCCTTTGCAGGCTGATCCATTTTGCATTGGGAGCCTCGTAAAATAATTCCGGCTGTGACATGATTCCGGTATCCGGAGAGACTGTGAAATGGTATACGCCTTTGCTGTTATCGGAATTGTAGGTTCCGATATAAACGTCTAACGGATAGGAGTAGTCAGTTGGATGATTGTTGATTTTTGTCGTGTTTTCTATGTTAGTTTTTTGAATGGGTATGATATCATTATTTGTATTTTTGCTTATCTCCGGGTTTTGGCTATCGTCTGGTTTCGGATTAGGTTCTGTGTTGGATTTTAAGTTTGCTACCATTTTTATATACCTTCTTTCCTGAGCATATCTTTATTATGGCCTTCGATTATCTATCTTCATAAATAATGTGGTATTGCAATTATTAGATGGGATTTCCCTTTAAAGGATGTATATATTATTGATGGATAAGTGGGTTCTGATACTTCTTTGTGTGTTAGTTATATTATTATTGGGAAATGTATGTTCTACTTTCTTTACTGTAAGTATAATTGTTACAGTTTAAAAAGTCAATCATTATTTTGAATTAGTTTTGGAGGGGGAATTGATATGGCTTTGATAGCGTCATCGAACAGACTAAGTGAAGCAAATCTAAATTAAGCGATTTTATTTACAAGGTCTATAAAAAAGTATATTCCACCTGTAAAATTTAAATCCATAAGGCTCTCGCGAGCCTCGACGGCCATCGGTAAGAAGCTGGGACTCGGCTGGGGTGATTTCAATCCACAAGGCTCTCGCGAGCCTCGACAACTACTTCATTTAAGCTATTGGAAGTTTCTGTTATTTCAATCCACAAGGCTCTCGCGAGCCTCGACGGCCATCGGTAAGAAGCTGGGACTCGGCTGGGGTGATTTCAATCCACAAGGCTCTCGCGAGCCTCGACCAGTTAGAGGTGTACCACTTGGAAATCGCATTTTAATTTCAATCCACAAGGCTCTCGCGAGCCTCGACGGTACAAAAATCCCCACCAAATTTGCAGGAATAATCATTTCAATCCACAAGGCTCTCGCGAGCCTCGACGATTATATCGGCGTTGAATGGGAAAATTCGCCTGATATTTCAATCCACAAGGCTCTCGCGAGCCTCGACGGATGCGTTGATAAGGAGGGGTAAGCATGGCAATAATTTCAATCCACAAGGCTCTCGCGAGCCTCGACGGCGGATTCAGCGCGGCCGGGTATCTGCATTTGACATTTCAATCCACAAGGCTCTCGCGAGCCTCGACTATGCTTGCTTTCAAGTTTTTTGTATTCCAACAATTTCAATCCACAAGGCTCTCGCGAGCCTCGACGTATGATATTCCTTATCCGTATTGTTGCTTGGATATTTCAATCCACAAGGCTCTCGCGAGCCTCGACGACACAGGACAGGAGATTACGCTGGAACGGGAAATTTCAATCCACAAGGCTCTCGCGAGCCTCGACCAGGTGCATCGCCCCGCATCAACACCTCTCTCGTATTTCAATCCACAAGGCTCTCGCGAGCCTCGACCACCACCATGCAACACGGAAATGCAACACGAAATATTTCAATCCACAAGGCTCTCGCGAGCCTCGACGCCATTCTTACCCCTCCTTATCAACGCATCCCTATTTCAATCCACAAGGCTCTCGCGAGCCTCGACATCTGCAAATGGTCAAGCGAATTGAAGAACTTTATATTTCAATCCACAAGGCTCTCGCGAGCCTCGACTTTATAGCCGTGCTTGTGTTGATTCATCGTGGGGATTTCAATCCACAAGGCTCTCGCGAGCCTCGACCTAGTCTTACCTGTTTTATATATCTCGTAGCGCATTTCAATCCACAAGGCTCTCGCGAGCCTCGACGGCCACTTCATTGACCAGCCGAATAGGGAATGCAATTTCAATCCACAAGGCTCTCGCGAGCCTCGACGTAAACACCAAGTGGAAATCGAATCCATCCGGCAGATTTCAATCCACAAGGCTCTCGCGAGCCTCGACGGCTTCACTTGAAGGGGATACAAGGATTGTAATGATTTCAATCCACAAGGCTCTCGCGAGCCTCGACGTAGCTCCTGTTACATTAACAGTTTGACTAAACGATTTCAATCCACAAGGCTCTCGCGAGCCTCGACTAGTTCAAGAAATATGGCATTTGTCATGGTGTTAATTTCAATCCACAAGGCTCTCGCGAGCCTCGACATTGCTTAACGCAGTTAAATGCTTTCCTTAATGCATTTCAATCCACAAGGCTCTCGCGAGCCTCGACTTCGCCCATGGTTCGGGAAAAGTGAACTTGAAAGATTTCAATCCACAAGGCTCTCGCGAGCCTCGACCTGTTCCTCTTCCTCCGACAATAAAATTGAATGGATTTCAATCCACAAGGCTCTCGCGAGCCTCGACGGCAAAAATGCACAATTATTCTTGCATCTATGCCACATTTACATGCTTCATATTATACATCTTCTACAAATCGTTTTTCAAGTTGAAATTTCCTCGCGTAATTTAATAGTATTTTCCGGCCAATTGTAGTGCGAATCTCCCTGGGATTTTATGTACAACTACTATTCGCACTTGGTTCTTCTTACTAAAGATCAATACCCATCAAATCAACCCATAGTTAACCCTACAGTTTTCAAACAAGCAATGTAATAATGAAATATTATGTTTAATTTTCACTCTAAATAGGCTGTATACTTATCACGCTTCCCCTTGCATAACTCTTTTGGATATTTTCCGTTATTTTTATTCATTTTTTCAGTAACCGCACTGAAAAGATCTAACCCCAAATCATCCGAAAGCATAAGCAGATATATAAAGATATCAGCAATTTCATCCTTCATTCTATCCAGATTATTTTCTACCGCTTCCTCACTTGATTTCCATTGGAACAATTCCAGCAATTCTGATGCTTCAAGTGAAATGGAGATTGATAAATCCTTAGGATTGTGAAACTTTCTCCAATCTCTTTCCTCTCTAAATTTATTTATCTTGTTTATTAAATCCTGAATATTAATATCTTTTGCCATAGCAGCTTTCCCCTTCCCTTTTAAATATATTTCTTTGTAACACTGGGAATTATAGAGTATTTCGAGGTGAGTAGTAAAGATGTATAGTCGACATAAGTGCTTCCAACTTCCAGTCGTTGAATTTCAATCCACAAGGCTCTCACGAGCCTCGACACGGAAATCTAAACATCAGATACTAAACAAAATATTTCAATCCACAAGGCTCTCACGAGCCTCGACAAGAAGCCGGCTGTCGATGTGACTTTGGTAGTGAAAGATTTCAATCCACAAGGCTCTCACGAGCCTCGACTACAGCTCCTCAACATCCTGCGTCGGCTGCCAGATTTCAATCCACAAGGCTCTCACGAGCCTCGACTGCGGGCCAGGTAACGGCAGAACATAAAATCAGTATTTCAATCCACAAGGCTCTCACGAGCCTCGACGTCTTCCCGTACAAGGTGTAGGAATAGCCTTTACGATTTCAATCCACAAGGCTCTCACGAGCCTCGACGAGCAAAGATGCGTTTTCTATGATGAATCCAAACATTTCAATCCACAAGGCTCTCACGAGCCTCGACGACAAAAGGGAATAAGGCGAGCGACAGTCATACAAATTTCAATCCACAAGGCTCTCACGAGCCTCGACTACACCCGAAACGCCTCATCAATAAAATTCCAAAATTTCAATCCACAAGGCTCTCACGAGCCTCGACGAGATTCGAAAGCCTGTATTTGCAGAAATAACAGATTTCAATCCACAAGGCTCTCACGAGCCTCGACAGCAAAAATACACAATTATCCTTGCATCCATGCCAAATTTATATATCTTAATTATACACCTTCAACAAATCATCCAGCAAGTCAAAAAATTTTCTCGTATTTTAATCCTATTTTCCGGCCGTTTGCAGTGCGAATCCCCCTGGAATTTTATGTGCAACTATTATTCGCACCAGAGCTTCCTTACTAAAAATCAACCCTCTTTTAAATTACCTCCATTATCCCTATGTGCTAAATTTTCCCGTACGATCCTAAATATCATTTAAAATGGCGGTCGCAGTTAACTGTGTACCCAGCAGTTTATTATGTGTTGTCACGCTCGAAGAATTCTAAATGTATTTACATAAATGTTTATATTTTTTATATGAACAAAGTATATAATAGATTATAATTCCGCTTCACACTAATTTAAAGCCGCTTAAGATAAAATCCAATCTCCAAATATCAGCTTCTCTTATTACGCTTTCATTTTACTTTTAAAATAAGCCTCAAGTTTCTTGTTCGTAAAATACACTCTGCAACCATCCATACCTCTGCTTAATAAAATATAATAATTATTTTTTATATATTCTAACAATTGAGAATCATCAGGATCCTCATTTTTTATAGTTTTACCATTTATGTCGTAAAATGAATCTCTGTTAGGGATAAGTTTACCATCTTCACTTATGTCAATATCGTCACCAATGATCACTCCAACATAGTTTAAATCAACACTTAAAACTGCATGTGTACACCCCACCTCATCCTTCGAATTTTTCTGCTCTGTCCATTTTTCACTGTTTTTATTCCAACGTCGTTTAAAATCGCCTTCTATAAAATCATATTTACCGGAATCTTTTTTTGAAATCCACTCAAATGCATATCCTGATAAAATTCGGCTTCTTTCTGCGCCAGGAATAGACTGCTTATCCTTCACCCAACGTTCTAATGCTTTCATACTGTGTACAATATTAAAATCATACTCTTTAAATACAGTTGGATTATAAGATACAGCCTCGATTTGCAATATATTTTTCAATGCGCTGATATAATCCTTTCCATCTGCCACTTTAAATTGACCTCTTATTCGGAACTGCTGTTCAAGTTTAAGCTTATAAAACTCTTTACACCCTTTTTCAAAAGTACGTATGTCAATGTCAGAAGGTCTAATCCTCTGATATTTATCATAAAAGATAACAAGATTATTAGTAATTTTTTTTAATTGCTGAAGTTCGTTATTTTCAACATTGTCCTTATCCAAATGCTTAAACATCCATCCATCTTTTGAAAAGTATTTTCTTAATCGCTGCCCTTCATCAACAACTACTGTATCATATCGTTTACTTGAATTTATAATCCCCGCTGCAGTTGCCACAGTAACATTTAAGTTTAGTTTTTTATACAGACCTCTGAAAAGCTTAGGCAGAGTTTTATTCGGCAAAATTACAGCTATATTTTCTGCACAGACTCCTTTTTCATTTACAAGATTATATACAATCGTATTGGTCAATAATGATTTCCCGGTACCTGGTTCCCCATAAACAACAATTTTATGCTGTGGCTTTTCCTTGTCTATTATAGCTTCACAAACATAATCGACAATCATTTGCTGTTGTTCCGACAGTGTTTTGAATGGAGAATAACGGTATAATAAGGTCATTTCAATATCCTTATGGTTCAAAGTAACCAAGCCCATCTTCTTTAAATCATTCCATACCGGGATTATAATATCGCTATATGATTCTATTTTATTTGAATATTCTTTATATTTTTGATATACGCCTGTATTCAATACTTTTCTTTTTTCCGCCAGAAAGCAGGCAATCAATGCTGTTTCTAACTCTTTTATAATGCTCGCATTAAATAGGGTACCATAAATAATTAATAATTGTTTTAATTTTTCCCTTTTAATTATATTTGAATGCTCCTTAACTCGTTTTAAAAATCTGCTGGACTCTCCAATATAAATTTTAGAATTGTTATATAATATATATACAATCGGATAACTTTTATAAACTCGGGCCTCCCCACATACCGAATCAAGAGGTTTCGTTCGGTATTGTTCATACTCAATTTCAAAACCGGCAATATCAAAACTGTCAATTTTATAATTCAATCCCATAATTAATTTTCACTCTCCAAATAAGCTGTATTATCACCTTTTCAACTCTTATCCGTTTTATGTTCCAATATTTTTATCGAATCTAAATAATCCTTCTCCACATCACTGAGGGTTCTGGTTTTATATATTCTGTATTCACTCGTTGCTTTATCAACTGCTTATTTATGAGTAACACTTCCGTTTCCTTGAAGTAACTGCTCGCCACTCATTGTAAGGATACGATCCAAATGCTCTGTCCAATGCTCATAGTCATTGCCTGTTCCCACTCTGCCTGACGTTCCGCAAAATCAAGATACCATGAAACAAGTTGTCCCATAGCCCGAAGCTCTTTTTCATTCAGATAGTTTTTGGCAATGACAGCCTCCTTTAGTGTTGGCTGGTTTCCTGCAAATGCCATAAGTCCCATAAACTCTTTTTCAGCATGTATAAATAACTTCTGCTGCAGTTTATCCATGAATCGCATAGTGTATCTTATTCTGAACCTTTTTAAACAACTGAATTGATATTTCAGCTTTCGGATCATAGTCAATACTTGTAGCATAAATTTCTAAGACCTGTCTGTAAAATACCTTCTCAGAAGCACGTATATCTCTAATACGTTCAAGTAATTCTTTCAGGCGCTCATCGTCCAGTGCGAAACCTTTTTTCATATATTCTTTTAAAATACCTATTGCCCAAATTCTAATTGTGTACCGCGCTTTGACTTCACCCGATAACCGACCGAAATAATCACGTCAAGATTAAATAATCTACATCATAAACTTTCCCATCAGCAGCAGTGTAGGCAAATTTTGCCCATACTGATTATTTAGACAATTCTCCATCTTAAAAAACATTCCTGATATGCTTGCCTATTACACTTCTATCTCTCTGGAACAGTTCTGCCATCTGATCAATTGACAACCAGGCCGTATCTCCAGCAAAAGTTGTATCTATCTTTGTCAAACCACTATATCTTGTGATTATGCTCCGCTATTTTCCTTTCAAACCACAATTCCGCATCATTATTACCGACTCAACGGTATTACCTCTTTCCCACAAAACTTTCCTTACCTGCCTGCCGTCAATATAAATCGGAAAGTTAAATTCTATCGACTTCAACGGCATTTCCGATTCTCCATTCGGGTATATCTGGATTTCTTTAATGAGGTAAGTGATAAGACTTTTCTTCTCCTCATCACTCATTATAGCATACAGTTTTCCAAAATTCTGCATGATTTTGTAAACATTATCAAGAGTGATTGCTTCCATCTCAATAGAGCTTTTCCTCAATTTTGCATCCTCAATGCGCTCCTCCAATTCTGCCATTGTATCATACAAAGCATCAAGCCTTAATGTCATATCATGGATTTTTCTCTCACGAAATCGGGCATCCGCAGGAAGATTATCAATCTCATTTTCCAAACGAGCCTTATTCAAGTCCACTTCTTTCAGCTTGTTTTCATAATTGGCAAGTTCTTTATCCACCGTGCTTGTATCTGTCTGCACTCCAATTCGCTTTTCAATCTCTTTGGCAAAATAAGCATCGCTTACCAGTTCTTTTACGGCTTCAACTACAAGCGGCTCAATGTCAATTTTACGCAGGGATGCTTTGTAGTCGCAGTGATGACCTCGCTCCTGCTTATTTCTGCCGCATATATAATAGTAAACTTCCTTATATGTGCCATCTTTATTTGTCCATGCGTGTTTATTCGTGTACATCGAACTGCCACAAATAGGGCATTTCAATACGCCAGTCAGAAGATGTGACCTGTCTTTGCCAACCTTTGACGGCTGCTTAATTCCTGTTGCTTTCCGCTTTGCATGAACTTTCTGCCAGAGTTCCTCGCTGACAATTCCCTCATGCTGTCCGTCCTCTAAAATATAATCATCGGTATGAACCTGCTTATATTCGTTTTTTGTTCCCTTGACCTTTTCCCGTGTCCTCCTGCCGTAAGCAATTTTTCCGCAGTAAACAGGATTGTCTAATATCTGCCGTATTAAATGGCTGCTCCATGTTTCTAACTTTCCGTTCTGACGGGGAATTTTCTTTATTCCTTGCAAGTTAAGGTATTTCGCAACTCCGCCAAGTCCTATATCTGAATTTCCGAACTTGTCAAATATAATTCGGATTGCTTCAGCTTCGGTTTCTTCTATTAAAAGTTGATTGTCTTTTAGATAATAGCCATACGGGGCAAAGCCACCGTTCCAACCACCCTGTCTTGCTTTTTCCCTGCGTCCGTTCATGGTCTGCTCGATAATGTTTTCCCTCTCAATCTCCGCAACAGCAGAGAGAACGGATATTAAGAGCTTGCCGCTTGTCTGGGATGAATCTATTCCTTCCTCAATACAGATAAGGTTTATTCCATAGGACTGCACAAACTCCAGAGAATTTAGAATGTCGGCTGCGTTTCTTCCAAAACGGGAAAGTTTATAAACAAGAATATATTCTATCTCCAATCCGTTTTTTATGTCGGAAAGCATTTTCTTAAATGCAGGTCGCCCCTCGATTGATTTACCTGACTTTCCTGCGTCCTCATAAATGCCGACAATCTCCATTTCCTCACGGTCTGCAAAACGCTTCAAGCTGTTTTTCTGCCCCTCAAGGCTGTATCCGTCAACCTGCATCTCGGTACTTACTCTGGGATACAAGACACATTTCTTTCCTTCTCTGTTCATTCTACCACCTCCGATAATTTAGGAAAATGTGATATGTACGGTTGCGTAAGCCTACGCAACACTATCCAATTCCCGCAAAACAAATCTTCCGTATTTTTCAACAATCTGCACCATAGCTTTGATAAAAGTATCGAAATTTTCCTCTTCATCAACCTTACTTTCGTGCTGCTGTTCCGCATTTGTGGACGCTTTAACATTTTCCATCTGGCTACCTCCGCAAAACAAAGCGGCTGTATGCCCTAAATTATAGAGATACAACCGCAGTCTGACCAATGTGCAAATTTCTCCGCTTCCTCTAATTTGCACATTTTCCGTTGGGTCTGTTATTAAGTGAAATACTAATGGCAAGAGCTTTATCTACTCTTGCCATTATGTTTTCGGGCATCATTCCCATATGCTGTTTTAACCGTTGTTTATCAATCGTCCGTATCTGTTCAAGCAGGATAATGGAGTCTTTATCAAGTCCCTCAAAATCATTTACTGCCGTATGTGTAGGTAACTTTGCCTTTGTGTGTACTCGGCTCGTAATAGCCGCCACAATTACCGTAGGGCTATGCCTGTTTCCTATATCATTAGAAATGACAAGTACGGGTCTTGTGCCGCCCTGTTCCGAGCCGACAACGGGATTTAAGTCTGCGTAGAAGATGTCCCCACGCTTGATAGTTCTTTCCATTATGTTTTGACCTCCTATCAGGATTTTAGGCAGGGGTTTTCTGCCTATGTAGCCGCCAGATACAAGGAAGTATTTAAGGTCGGGAGAGCATAAAACAAAGCTCTGTTTCCATAGACCGCCTTGTATCTGGCTTGATATGATAGGAGCATTTCTATTTGTCCTCGACACCCCGAAACGCTATGGGAAGTCGCCAAACGGTCAGCAGCGAACTGACGCCACGGGAGTTTCACCCCAACTGTCGTTCTGACAGAGCCGCCCTCATTGCCTGCGGCGGATTGATTACCGCTCGGACTGTGACTGGACGGGAGTACCATTGTTCTCTTTGTGGGTTACGGCGAAATCGGGAGCTGCCCGATATTTTGAGTCGGTAAGATAGGCTCACCACCTTTCTGTCGCTAGCTGCCATTCGGCAGGTCTTGGCGTACCGCTGCACACGCTTATGCTCATCACAAACACAAAGAGGAAGTGCTTGGCGAATGGGTATTCGGTTGTCAAGGAACTGTCCCCGTTTTCGCCACACAAAGGAAAATGGGGCGAAGGCTTTTTTGCCTTACACCCCATAGTCCTTGGGAAACCTCGATTTTCCCCTCTACTTAAAAATCTTTTTCAATTTTTCTTTAAGCCTGTCCATTCTTCTGTAAACAGCCTTTTCGGTGGTGTTAAGCCGTGATGCAATTTCACGGGTAGAATAGCCTTGTATCTTCATCACAACAATTTGCAGGGTAAGCCTGTCCACCATGATAAGGATTTGATAGAGCCGCTGATTTTCAATGCTGTCTAAAAAATCCTCAACAGTTTTTACTTCGGGCTGTGCTGTTTCCTCGGCAAATTCCTCAAGGTATGTACCTGCGTCCTGCAATCTGCGGTAATACCGCCTGTCAGAATTAAAGACCGCCCAATCGTGGGTATGGAGTTGTTCGATAGTGTCCTCGCTGACACCCAAGTTCCGTAGCTGCTTTTCCTCGGCTTCTTTCCAGAGCCGCCATTTCTTTTCTTCTCTGCCATAGTTGAATGACATTCCTGTTTCCTCCAATCTGAATTTTTTTGAAAAATCCAGATTGGCAGGCGGTGAACGGCATCCCACACCAGAAACAGGCTTGTCCCATATTCCTGCAAAAAACGACAAAAGAAAAACCGCAAAGGCTGTCACACCTTTACGGTTTATGGAAAGTTGATTTCTATTATGTAGAGATTTGACATCTACTTTTGAAGTGCAAAGCCCTCTTACGGTGACGAAGATTTTTTTAACAGGTTATCCGCCCATCTTCGATATGGTATATGTAGGTAGAAGCTACTGCTTGCAGGCAATAAAAATCCCTCCAAACTTCAAAAAGCGAAGTCGGAGAGTGTTTAGAGCATAACAAAGCGGCTCACCGAAACATCGTTTTTTTTATTCGGTGGGCTTGTCCTATCTATGGTTATATAAAGAACAGAGCCGATAAACTACGATTGCTCATTTGTTCATCGGCTCTGCGTCTTATGCGTCTGGCTCTTTGATGATGGTTACTTGTAAGTCCTTGGCTTCGACCAATACTTCCTGTTTGCACTTCGGACAGTAAAGGGGATAGTTTTTTAATATAGTATCCTCTCTAATTTTGTTTCGGGTTTTATTTCCACAAATGGGGCAGCATATCCAATAACTATTTTCCATAAATCACTCTTCCTTTTCCAAGCGACAAAATATACCCTTTGAGAACATTGAAATACAAAATGCCACGATAGAGGCACCTACCATAACTGTCCACGGCATAGCATACATTTTTTCAAATAGTACACCGTATAATGCCTGTCCAATAGGTTGCGAACAACCAGATATCGCAATGATAGTAGCCATAATCTTGCCAAGCAAATAAATAGGTGTTCTCTGCTGCACTACTGTAAAAATTGAAACTGTAAACATTGTCGAAACACACATTGCCATAAAACTCATTGCTGTTATAATCCAAAAACCGACTATTTTAGGAACAAAGGTCATTAAGGAAACTCCCATAATAAAAGCGGCAACAGAACATACCAATAAAAAAATATAATTTTGTCTAATGGTTAGTTTTTCAGCAACTACACCTGCCAGCATTCCGCCAACTAACCCACCAAGTCCTAATGCTCCTTGTGCAATACCTAAATTAGTATCTGACATGCCAAGAACTTGTACTACCATTACAGGAATACCCACAATCATCGCCGCAGATAGTACAAGGTTAAAGAGTGCCAAAATACCCACAACTGATAGAAATATTGGTTTTTCCTTTTTCACGAAGTGAAAGCTTTCTTTCAAATCATTGCAGACAGTCACGAAAATCCCCGTTTCTGCTTTTCTCTTTTGATGAGGGATATGTATAAACATTTCCATTACGGCTGAAATAATAAAACAAACAATGCTTAAAAACAAAATTGGTGTAAGACCAAAGTAACCAAACAATACACCACCAATAACTGGACCTAAAAGATTTGCCAATGTACTAACCATATTGATTGTAGCATTTCCTTTTGCTAAGACTTCATATTCAACCAGTAAAGGGATGCTTGCCTGTACGGACGGTTGATATGCTCCAGAAATGCCATAAAGCAACATAAGCACTACAATCATCAATGGTACAAGGGGCAGTTGCCCTAACGATATGTAAAATATACTTATTATCGTAGCGGTAAGAAAATCGAGTGTAACCATTATGTTCCTTTTGTTTATTCTATCTGCTATTACACCTCCAAGAAAAGAAAAAACAACCATAGGAATAAAAGAGCAGGCGGCTACTGCTCCAAAGAGCGAAGCAGAATTTGTTTCTCTCAGTAAATAAAGTGGCAAAGCAAAACGCAATATTGCATTGCCAAAGAGTGAAATGATTTGTCCGATAACAACCATCGTGAAATCTCGTTTGAAAATTTTTGCAGTACGCATCGTATATTATCCTCCTTTATTAAACCAACCGTCGGTTTGTATCGTGTTCAAAATAATCTGCCCCTTATAGAGAGCAGATATTTTTGTTACTTATTGTGCTTTTGAGCCTGTAGGCAACTGTCAATGTATCCCTCAATTATTTCTTCATCCATCAAATCAACGCCGAGTGCAGAAAACATCTCACCATAAACGATACATTTTCTACGCATCTCTTCAACGCTATCTTCACGAATAAGCGGATTAAGCCATACATTTGATAAAAGCATCATTGCTTCTGCCAATTCCTTTGGATGCTCGGTATGGATTGAGCCATCTCGATTTCCCTCCTCTAATATAGGAAGAATAAAGTCTGGTGATACAATATCGTAAATCTGTCTGATTTGCATCGCCAAAAATCGAGTATTTTCCAATAAGTTAGGAGTAGCAGTCATCATTATTCCTTGATTAGGATTTGTTAAAGCTACTTTGAAAATAGCTTTTAACTTATTATAGCCACTTAACTTTTTATCATCTCTGATTTTCGCAAGAAACTCTGAGTTTTCAATACCGATACGATGATACATCGCTTCAAAGATTTCCTCTTTTGAAGAAAAGTGATGATAAATCGCACCTTTGGATAACTTCGTTTCTGATATAATATCCTGCAACGAAGTGTGGTCATATCCTTTTTCAATAAACAGCTTCGTGGCTACCTCTAAAATGAGATTAACCGTTTCTTCTGGATATTTATTCCTTGCCAAGTATAAGCACCTCCAATCAAACCGACGGTCTGTTTGTATTGTATCATGGATAAGAGCATTTGTCAACACATAGATAAAGGAGATATAACATCCTTGTTTCCTATTGGTAGATTATCTCGCTGTTTGCAATCTTCATCGCACATGCTTGTATAGCATTGAGCTTTTGCATAATTCAAACTTTTAGATTTTATTTACCCAGTTTTTTTAATTAGGTGTTAGTCAATAAGTGTGTTGGTAGTATTTGTAAAACTATATCTTGTGGTTGCCAAGTCTCAGACATTCATAAATATAGGGGTCTTATAATTGCATAAATTGCAAACAGAAATTACCGACCTATTTGCTGACTAACACCTTTAATTATCTTTACGTCTTGCCCTGTGATAAGAGGTAGTTACAAATTTGCTATATTTAGGTGTTTATAATTCTTATAACAAGAGATTTTATTTCCTGTAAGAAGAGATTTCACATCGTTTAATTAGAAGCCACATCTCTGTAAAATATAAGGGTAAGATTTTCAGAGTATAGGTGGTGAGCTAATGGACGAAAGGAACAATCATTTTGACTTCGATTTTACACCGATAGGACAGGCAATCAAAAAAGCCCGTGAAGCCAGAGGAATGACAAGGGAGCAGCTTTCTGGAATAATCGGCTATGCTCCCAGACACATTCAATCTATCGAAAATGAGGGGCAGTATCCAAGCATCGAGCTGTTTATCCAACTTATTACAATGTTTGATGTGTCGGTTGACGAGTACATATTCCCCAATAAGGAAGTCGAAAAAAGTTCTGTCCGCAGACGCTTAGACGCACAGCTCAACAGATTAGACGATAAAGAGCTTTCCGTCATAGAAGCAACGGTAAACGGACTATGTAAGGCAAAAGAGCCAGAGGAATAAACCTCTGGTTTTTCTTTCGCCCTTTTCTAATATCTCGGACAGCCATAGCCGAGGATTTCATAATATCCTACAGGATAGCTGTTCTGTCGGCAGGCATCTCCAGAGTTGCCCTCCACGGTATAAACAACACCGTTCTCACATTTCTCCACGATACCCACATGGTCAGCATCTCCGTCCTGTCCGTCGTTGCTCCAGTCGAAAAAGATAATGTCGCCTGCTTTCGGCTCATAATCCTTTCCCTGCCATTGCCCATTACCATTAAACCAATCCACACCATCCGAACAGAGGGAGAATTTCGGCACAATACCGCTTTCCAGATAGCCGCACTGGTCGGCACACCACGAAACAAAACAGGCACACCATTCCACACGCCCCTCAAAGCCGTACCAGCTCCAATAAGGCTGTCCGCCCTCATTGCCGAGCTGCGTCAGAGCGACTTCTACAATGGCTTGGTTGCCGCCGCTTGTGAACGCCCGTCCATACGGATAATAGCGTAACACATGGGCGGGGTACTGTGTGTCGCCGTACTTTTCCCACCCTAACCGCTGTGCCTGCATGGTGGAAAACTCTACCGCATTGGCGTAGGAATAACCGCCGTAGTTGGTTTTCGCCCATGAGATATACCCATTGCCGAAGTTATAGCCCTGCAAGGCGAGCTTGATACGCTCCATGTCAATCGGGTTTTCCACCTCGGCAGAGATAAGGGCGGCTTTCAGCTCCTGCACGCCGCACTGGATGGAATACTCTGGGTCTTGTATCCCGTTCGGCTCATGGGGATACCTTGTGTTAAAGCTGCCCTCCGCCGCCTGCATGGGGTCAAGCCCACGCCCGCCGCTTTCCTGCATCATCACCGCCTTGATAAGCTCCACATATTCGGGGATGCCGTACTGCTTCGCATACTTCTGTATCAACGGCGTGTAGGCTTCCACCTCCGCACTGACAGGGGTATAGGAAGTGCTTTCGCTTCCGCCCCCAAATAAGGACACGGCACATCCGAGCAGGACAACAATCAGAATAATCACGACGGCAATCCAGCCGCCTGCGATTAGGGCGGAAACCAACGCCTTTGTGCCTGCGATAATCGCCTTGACTGCGGCAATGGTAGCCTTTACGGTTGCTTTTGTCGCTTCGGCTGTCGCCTTTGCGGTGGCTTTCGCTGCCTGTGCCGCTTTCTGGGCGGCTTTGGCAGACGCTTTCGCCGTTTTCTGTGCCGCCTTGACGGTCTGCTCGGTAGTCTTAATCGCCGTCTTAGAGGTTGCCTGTGCGGTTTTCACGCCTTTTTCTGCTGCCTTGACCGTGCCTTTTGCCGTAGATTTCACGGTCTTTTCCGCATTTTGGGCGGTGGTCTTGATGGTCTTTTTCCCGTGCTGACGGGTCTTTATCAACTGGCTTTTCCCATTTGCGGGAGCATCGGGGACAGAAGAACGGCTCACAGTTCCGTGGCGGATCTGTGAGCCGTTCCGTTCTGCAGCAGCCTGTGCTTTTTTCTGCCCGGCGGCTTTCATTGCCCTTTTCTGCTTGAAGTCTGAAACCTTATCCTTTGCCTTGACGATATTTTCTTTCGTGGTCTGGACGGATTTCTGCCCCTGCTTATTAAACTGGTGGATGCCCTCGTCCTTTACACGGTCTGCGGCATGGGAGATTTTATCCGCCGCATACTCGGTGGCGGAGTTTTCCTCCGCATAATATCCCTGTTCCGCCTTATCCTTTGTCTTGGCATAGGCGGATTTCATACGCTCACTGGCTATGGCGGCTTTGTCTATGGTCTTTATCGTACCCTTGACCGCATCTCTGGTCTTTATATCAGCCATGCAAAACCTCCTTTCCCAGAGGATTTGCGGTCATTTCAGTCTGCCTTTTTCGCCACCACGACAAGCCTGCCGTTCTGTGCGGAGTATTCGCAGGTGGAGAGGGTAATGAGCCTGTCGCCGTACTCAGCGGTCACGCCCGTATCATAAAGGGCAAGTTCCTTACACTTCCCGACATAGGCGTTAAATTCTTCCTCATTCTCCGCATCGACAAAATCATAATAGCGGTAGCCCTCCGCACTATACGCCACGGTCTTAAATACGGCGACGATTTCATATTCAGCCTGCTCCGTGAGGGTGTCAAACTGTATGGTCTTGTGCTTTTCATAAAAACTCTCGGATTTGTAATCCTCCAACGCCCCAAACATCTTTTGACCTTTGATGTGGTGTCCGTAAATAATGAGATTGTCGCTTGCGGCAAGGTCGCAGTCCTCTTGGATATACGGCACTCCCGAATCGCTGTATCCCTTTTCAAAATTGTGCTTCAGATAGAAATTCGGGTTGTTCTTCGTCTGCATGACAGGGTAATTGATGGTCGTTCCGTCAATGGAAATCCAACCTGCCATATCCTCATTCTGCAAATACAGCTCCTTATATTTCGCCAGAATGTCCTCGCCCTCGCTGACGGGTGTATCCTCTGGCGTTTCTTCCTCCGCAGGGGCGTTCTCCACGACCTCGGCAATCTCCGCAAAGGCTTCGGTCTGCTCATCCACCTGTGCATAGTGGTGGCAGATATGCCACCCGCAAAAAGCCGCTGCCCCCAAAAGGGCAACGGCGGCGATGGTACAGATAATGGATTTATATTTTTTCAAATTCATAGGCTTATCCTTTCTTTGACTTTTTAATATTCCGTTTTACCGTGCAGGCTCGGTGTGATGCTTGGGTGTGGGTAAATCCCTGCAATATTCGGGATACCTCACCTTGATGCCCTCCATAAAGTAGGGGGCAAACTCGCAGCAGAACAATTCCTCTGGGGTGAAATACCTCTCACGCCCCTCCTCGGCGTAACCGTTCCAGAGGTTAAAAGCAAGGTGGCAGACCTTGACCGTGCCGCTTGTCTGCCATCCGCCGTGCATCCCCTCTGGCTCAATGCAGTCCATCTTAAAATCAAACATGGCATTGATGTTGTTCCTTGTTTCCTCCGCAATCCCCATCACATAGAAAAACGCCCTGTGGTAGCAGTCGTTCACCCTGCATTTCATCATATTTTCCAGAAAGAAATCACGGTGGGCTTTATTGCGAAACCTTATCTCTGACATAAAAATCCCTCCATTCTTAACACTCCCCAAATTTGGTCGTCATCAGCTTATACAGCTCCGTATTGCGTGGGAACTTATTAACGAACGGCACAAGGGAGCTGCCCACTTTCAAAAGCCCCTGACCTGCACCGACATTGGTGATATAGCTCATCTGCAAATCGGAGATGTTAAGGAGCTTGGCAAGCTCGATACGGTCTGTAGACGCTTGGTTTAACATGATGATAAACTCGGAGTTTGCAAGCATCGTCCTTGCCGTGTGGCTCTGCAAGAGGTCGTCCACATTCTGGGTAATGCCGGTACAGTACGCCCCGTACTTTCGCACACGCTTCCAGAGGGTAAAGAGGAAGTTTGCCGAATATTCATGCTGAAAGAGCAGGTAAATCTCGTCAATGAAAATAAAGGTGTTCCTGCCTTTCGCCCTGTTCTGGGTAATGCGGTTTAGGATGCTGTCAAGCACCACAAGCATACCGATAGGCTGTAGCTGCTTGCCTAAATCCAGAATGTCATAGCAGATAAGGCGGCTCTTGGTATCCACATTTGTATGCTTAGCAAAGGTGTTGAGGGAGCCGTCCGTGAAAAGCTCAATGGCAAGGGCGATTTCCTGTGCTTCTGGTTCATTCTGTTTTAACAGTTCCTCACGGAAGTCCTGCAAGGTCGGCGGCGTCCCCATATAGTTACCCTGCTGATAGTAGCGGTACACGCTCGCCGTACAGCGGTCTATGATGGATTTCTGCTTTGCCCCAAGGCTCGCCCCGCCGATGAGCTGCTCGCACAAAGACAAAATGAACTCTGATTTTAAGATGACGGGGTTTGCACCGTCGCCGTAATCAGAGTTCATATCCATAGCGTTGATGTGGTTTTCGCTTGTAGCTGAAATGTGGATGACCTCGCCCTGCATGGCTTTCACAAGTGGGGAATATTCCCGTTCGGGGTCTATAATAATCACATCGGCGTTAGGGTCGGTGAGGACAATGCTCGTCATTTCCTCTTTCGCCGTAAAGGACTTGCCCGCACCAGACACGCCGAGGATAAAGGAATTGCCGTTCAAAAGGTGGCGGCGGTTGGCGACAATCATATTTTTGCTGATAACATTCTGCCCGTAATAAACGCCGTCCTTATGGTAGATTTCCTGCACACGGAACGGGATAAACACCGCAAGGCTCTCCGTGGTGAGGGTACGCAGGGCATCAATCTTCCTTACGCCGAACGGCAGGGTGGTATTTAGACCGTCCATCTGCTGATATTTCAGCACGGCAAACTGGCAGAGATGCTTTCTGGCTGTCGTGAGCAGGGCTTCGGTGTCATTGTCAAGCTGCTCCTTTGTTTCCGCCGTATGCACCATCGTGAGGACGGCAAACATCATCCTCTGGTCACGGGTCGTCAAATCGTCCAGAAATTCCTTGCTTTCCTTTCGCTGCTGCTCCAAGTCATAGGGGATAACGGCGGAAAAGTTGTTGTTCTGGTTTTGTTTCCTCTGCCAGTTGGTGATATTGGTTTCCACACCCAAAAGACGGTTTTCCACCTCCCGCACGGCTTCGTCCGTAGGGACGGGTACGACATCCACGGAGAGCATCATGTTACGGTTAAGCTCGCAAAGCTCCGCCACCATGCTGTCCTTGATATAGGCGGCGTACTCTCTGAGGAAAATCACACGCCCGTACCGATTGCCCATCTTGAAATAATCCTTTTCAAACTCAAAGGAGTCGGGGCAGATATAGTCCTTGAAGTCGTGACCTTTCCGCATGGTCTGGGAAAGGTCGAAAGAAAACGCCGTTTCCTCGCCTGTGCGGTAGAAGTCATGGAAGATACGCAGCTTGTCGTTTGCGTCAAGCTCCGTACATTTTGAGCCAAGACGGTTGAAATGCCCGATAAGGTCAGCACCCACACGGGCGAAATAATTCCTCGCTTCCTCGATGTTCTTCTTGCAGACGGAGATTGTCACATACTTGTCCTGCACAATGGAGTTAGCCCCCGTCGCCTTGTCAAGCAGCATCCTGTTGTATTCCTTGCGGTACTTATCCAGTCCGTCCTCCGCCATAGGAATAAGGATGGTCTGCTCAAAATCCGCCTTGTTCAAGCGGCGGTTGTTGATGGTGATTTTCGTGGTCGCCCCGCTGTCGAGGGCGTTTAACAGCTCCGAGTATTCAAGGAACATGGCTTCCTTGTCCTCACGGCTCGCCACGGCATAGTTGATGTCCTCAAACTGAAAGGTCTTTGCATATTTGTTCTTCCCGACAAGGAAAATGCCGTCCTCCCACATGGTTTTCAGCGGGATGACCGCCTGCACCGATTTCGGCACGATAAATTTTTCCTTATCCTGCTTGAACAGGTTTCTAAGCGTCTTTATCATGGCTTACCTCCTTACGCTTTTTTGATTTCTTTGCTTTCTTTTTCTCTGGCTTTCCTGCCTGCCGCTTCTGCTTTTGGGTCGGGGCGGGCAAGCCCTTTTCCCTTGCTTCGATGTTGGGTTTCAACGCTTCGTAGTAGAGATTGTCTGGGGAAAACAAAATCTTCTTTGGCATCAGAAATTCGGATTTTATCCACGCCCAGACGAATTGCTCCGCCGTCATGCCGTTGTACTTGATAAAGCCCATCATGGCAAAGGGGGAAGCCCCCAGAATACACATCCAACTTAAAGTTTCCGTGCCGAACTGCGGGCGGAGCAGGAAATACAAGCCCACCGCCACGCCGCAGGCAAGGACAGAAAAAATGAACTGCCGCATCGACAGCCCGAAAAACATACTCTCCGTGTAGTTGCGGATTTCCTTATTTATCTTGACTTCCAACCGTTCTCACCTCCTTACCGTTGCATTTCATTCTTTCTTCTTGGTGCTTTCTTCTGGGACGGGTAGGGGATAAATTCTTCCTCCCCTTGATAATGCTGAACTCTGCCCGCAGAAACGGGTGTGTTTCCTGTTTCTGGTACTGGCGGATAAGGTCAACCGCACTCTCTTTTGTAGCGGTGCTGCCTTGCTGCATCCCGTCCTTGAAAATATAAAACCGTTCCATCATTTCCTCCTTTACAAGCCCATCATTTCTCTGACAACACGGTCTGCCATCTTGACCGCACCGACTAAGACGAGCATATTGAATACAAGCTCCCCGATATAGCCCCATACCATTGTGACCGCCGCCGCATCGGGATTGACCATGGGCGGGGAAGAAGCAAACAGGGAGAAAATAATACACGCAAGCACGATGACAGCCCCCTCAAGGCATACGGCGGAATAGCTTTTGATAAAGCTCTTTCCGATGCTCTGGCTCGGCTCTCCCGCAAACGAGGACAGGGGAACGGGAGCGATAGCGGTGTAAATATACAGTTTGAAAAACCTGCCGTACACCGACATAATCATAATGAACGAGAGTACCGTAATGAACAGACCGCCGATAAGCGTTACCGCCCATAGGGGGATGCTCTCGAAAAAGCCGCAGTCCTCCACGGCTGTCACAATCTCCTGCGGCAATACCGTCTGCTGTGCCGCCCCGAAGCCTGCGGCGTTCATAACCGTGGATATAATACCCTGCACAATCTTAAACAGAGCCATCATCAGCTCCAAGCCATAGGTCACTGCACCTTTGGCAAGGGCGAAGCGGATAAACAGCTTCAACGCCTGCTCTGGACGCTTAATCTCCGATAGATTTCCCGCAGTACGCATCACGCCTACCACAAAGAACAGGACGAGCAGGGCAAGCCCGATAGCCTGCACCGCACCGTGAATATCCACGATGGCATTCCATATCGCCCCGCCCTTGAAATTCTCTGGGGATTGGGTAATGAGCTGCCATATCTCAGCTAACTTCTCATTCCAAGTATTTAGGGCGTTCTCTAAATTCTGTACTACCCAGTTATCAGACATTCGACCACCTCCTTGTTAAAAATCGGCTTATGGGGCAATCCGCAAAGCGGATCTGCCCCGTAAGCCCTGTCTTGTGTCTTTGGGTTATTTTGTCTGCCGCTTCCCAATCAGCCTGTGATAAGGGTCAAAATCTCCTTGGCAAAGGTAATCACCACGCCGCCTGCAAGGGTCAGAAAGCCGTTCGCCCTCTGGGACGGGTCGTGGGATTTCAGCGACAAGCCAATCTGCACGATGCCGAAGCCGAGCATAATCATGCCGACAGCCCTTACCAGACCGAAAATAAAATCAGAGAGGTTGTTGACTACCTGAATGGGGTCGTTGGCGGCAAAGGCGGTCATGGAAGTGCCAAGCACCATCGTGAGGGCAAGCACCGCCACGCAGTAGCGGCGGAAGCCCGTCCTTACCTTGCCCGTCATGGGCAGCTTCGTGGTTGCTTTCTTCTGGGTGTCCTTTTTGTTGAAAATTCGCATAGATAAATCCTCCTTATAAATTGAATAGTTCTTCCAAGTCCTCCTCGGACAGAAGCTCATAGGAAGTGCTGACAGCGTTTACGCTCACGGCGTTTTCTGGGATGTCGCTGTCAAACACAAGGGTTGCGACAGCCTGCGTCGGCTCGCCGTGGATATACGGCGGCTGTCCTCCGTCTGCTGTCAGTTTCACATTGGGGTGCTTTAGGATGTCATACTTAAAGTCCATGACGGGGCGTTCCCCACGCACAAAAAGGAGTGCGTAGCGGTTGTCGAGCATACGCACTTCATCGGGCGTTAAAAGCTCACGCCCCGAAATCTGGTAGTTGGTGGAATAGTTCCCGCTGCGTCCAGAGCTTTTCCCGTAGGTGTTCGTGTCAATGGTTTCCTTGCCCAAAAGCTCCGACACATACTTGTGGGTGCTTTGCTCATTGCCGCCCAGATAGAGGAATTCATCGCAGTTGCCCACGATGCTTTCCCATTGCTTTTCAAAGAGGGCTTTGAGCTGTGCCAGATTTTGCAGGATTATCGAAACGGATACACCTCTGGAACGCATGACGCTCAAAATCTTGTCAAAGTCATCGGGCAGCGAAACATTCGCAAATTCGTCCATAATGAAATGGCAATGGACGGGCAGGCTCCCGCCGTACTTATGGTCGGCAAGGTAGAAAAGCTGTTGGAATAGCTGCGTATAAAGGATGCTGACAAGGAAGTTGAAGCTCGTGTCGTTGTCTGGTATCAGAGCAAATAAAGCGACTTTCTTTTCCCCCAGACTTGGCAGGTCAAGTTCGTCCGTTGCAGTCAAGGACGCAAGGCTCTCCAGATTGAACTTTTCAAGCCGTGCGGCAAGGGTTATCTGGATGCTCTTTAGGGTCTTGGCAGAGCCAGAATGGTAATCACGGTAATACTTGAGGGCGATATGCTCTGGGTTTACCATCTCCAGACGGTCAAACAGTTCGTCTAACGGGCTTACATAGCTGTCGTCGTCCTCCCGTACCTCGCCTGCACGGAGCAGCTCCATCACCATCGGGAAATTCTGCTCGTCTGGCGGTGCTTCGTATTTCAGATAGAACACAAGGGAAAGGAGCAGCATACTCGCCGCCGTATCCCAGAACGGGTCTTGCGACTGGCTTCCTTTCGGCGTGGTCGCCTTGAATAAATTTGTTACAAGCCGCTGCACATCGTTGTCGTTCCGAAGATAGACAAAGGGGTTGTAGCAATGGCTCTTGTGCATATTGATAAGGTCAAGCACACGCACCTCATAGCCTTTCTTCTCCAAAAGACCGCCCACATCCCGCACGATTTCTCCCTTTGGGTCTAAAATCACCATTGAGGTGTTGCACTGCATGGCGTTGGGCTTACAGAAGAAGCGTGTTTTTCCCGCCCCGCTGCCGCCGCATACCAAGATGTTTAGGTTTCGGCGGTGCTTCCTGCCGTCCAGCCCGATACGGACATTCTGGGTCAGCAGCTTATTTTGCGATGCGTCCTTATCTCGGTACTTTTTATTAAGCGTACCTGCGTTGCCCCATTTGGCAGAGCCGTGTTCCTCCCGCCTGCGGTAGTTCCTGCGTGTGGAGAGATAAATGCCGATGCCCATAGCGTAGGCAAGCAAAAAAATAAGGACAGTCTTTACGCTGTCCTCACATACCGTTATGGAAAACGGGTTATTGATTGCCACGGATAGGTTTCCGATTATCTCCACGATGCCGCCGCTGACATAGGGTGCTGTCAGCAGGGCAAGCCACACGACAGGCACAATGCCGCATACGGCAAGGATTAGGCTCGTCCTGTTCTCATCGTTCCTCATTGCACCTGCACGGGGCGACTTTTACTTTTCTGGTCGGGGCTTTGGATACTCTGATAATCAGCTCGTCAACGGGGTCGGTGGGGCGTTCCTCCCGTACCTGCTCGGTACGCAGCGTGTTCAGTGCGTTGAGCATAATGTTCTTATCATACTTATCCATAGCCAGATGGTAGCGTTCTTCTTTCATGGGCTGCACCTCCTGTTAGCGTTCCTGCTCTTTAGATTTCGGCGGCTTGTTCTTTTCCATGCTCTTATACATATCGCTCTGGATTTCCCCAAGCACATCACGCATCGAGCCAAGCTCGCCCTTGAACGCCTGCGTATCCATCCCCTCATACTCTTTGGGAAGCCTGCTGAAGTTAAAGCCTCTGGTATCTACGCCGTAATGGGAGCTTACCATATAGGCAACGCAGAAGGATTTGAAATCGGAAGCGTCACGGCTCTCGTTGTGCTTGAAGTCAAAGACCGCCGCCGACACTTCCTTTGCCATGCTCACAAAGAGCTGTTCCTCGGAAAGCCCCGTCCTGATAAAAATGGTCTGCTGTGAGCTGTCATAGAACGCAGGCACTTCAAGCTCCTCCACGGGCTGAAAGCCGACAGGGCTTGCGTCAATCATTGCCGACACAAGCTCACGCATGGTCTTGGCTTCCTGCGGCTGCTGCCTGTCCTTTGCAGAGGTTTCGGAAACATCAAAAACCTCTTTGGCGTTATACCCGACAGCCTTTGTGCCGTCCTCACGGGTATATTCCTTGCCAGGCTCAAGGATAACGACTTTCTGTGCATCCTTGTTCACATAGACACGGCTCTGCTTCCAAGCCGCCCGTTCCTTAAGCTGCGTCGCTTTGGGCATCTGTGCCGACACTAAGATGGCGTTATTGACAGAGTAGCGGTCAAAACGCCCCTGCACATCAAGGTACTGGCGGAAGCTGTCACCGCTTTCCATCATCTCGGCACAGGTATTGTCAATCATCTCATAGGCTTCCTGCCGCTGAGCCTGCTTTGCGGCTGCCCATTCCTCTTTGTTAAAGGGGCGGCTGCCGCCGTTGAAAACATCATAGATACTCATTTATCTTGCTCCTTTCGATTTGCTCGGTTTCTTCCGCTTCGGCGGCTGTTTATGCTCCGTCTTTCCTGCGGGCGGTTTCTTCGCCTTGTCGGAAGATTTGTCTTTGCCGACGGCAGGGGCATCGGCTTCCTGCTCCTTTCGGCTCTCCTTGATTTTCCGCAGTTCTTTTCTGACCGACGGTTTCCCCGCCTTAGTCATAGTAGCCCCCTCTGCGGATTTCCTTGGCTGCTCTGAGGTAGGCTCGGACAGAGGGGATTTTTCCGTCTTTGCCACCGAGGGGTTTGGGGCATTTTCCTCTTTCTGCATGGGCTTTCCCATAAGGGCGTCCATGAGCCTGTCTTTCTCTGCCTTTTCGGGCGTCGTGATTTCTGGCTCTGGCTGACCGTCCTTTGCATCCCTGCTTTTTTCCGCCGTGGTAACGATGGATGCGGTATCCACCGAAGCAAGGCTGAAGCGTTCCACGATACGGCTGATTTTCGATGCGTCCTCGGCTCTGGCAATCACATCGACCTCCGCATTGGGGTCTTTGTTCTTGCGGTCTGCAAGGACGCAGTAGAGTACGCCGTATTTTTTTGCTTCCTGCGTGAATTTCTGCAAATCGCCACGCTTGACGGTAAAGACTTTCAGCTCCTTTCCAGAACGCAGCATATTCGTCAACCTCGCCTTGCCCTTGGTTTTCTTTTCCTCTTTGAGAATGGAATACAAGAGGATGGCGATATTCTTCGCACCTGCCCCTGTGATTTTGGCAGCGACCTCAAATCCCTCCAAGCTCATTCTCACGATTTGCTCCGCCGCTTCGCCGCCTGTGTTCATCCTTCATCAGCTCCTTTCTTTGCTGTTCGTTTTCGTCTGCCCGTATGACCTGTAACTTTTCTCTGAGGGTATCGCTGCGGGCTTCGATGCCCCCGCACAGTCTGACCTCCTTCCGCAAAAATTTCATACGCTCCGTGATTTCCGAAAGCCGAGCCTTGACCGCTTCTTTTTCTTCCCCGACAGATTTTCGGGATAGGGAATAAAGCCCCTTACGCTGTTCGGTCAGCTCTGATATTTCGGATTCCAGAGAGCCTTTATATGACAAGAGCTGCTGTGCCGTATCAATGCGATTTCGGCAGAGCAGCCTTGTTTCCTGTGTGATGGCTTCCATCTTCATAAGGTCATCCTTTAGGAGATAGTGAAGCCGTGCATAATTGGGTTGTTTATTTTTCGGCAGGATGCCGAGCTTATAGCAGTAGTGGAGATACAGCCCACGCAAGCCGCCGATTTTCTTAGCATCCTTTAATGAGCCTTTTACCCTTATGACCTTGACGGGCTTTGTCTGCTTGGCAAAACGGGAAAATTTCACCGCATAGGAATTTTCCTTAATGCGTTCCACAATCCTCTCGTTGGTATAATCCTCTCCGAGCTTATAGAGCCGCTTCGGTCTTTGCCATCCCTTTCCGATAATCGTCCAGTATTTGCGGTTGGGGTCGAAATTGATGCGGTATCCCATTTCCGACAACTGGCGGTCAAAGTCTTTCAGCGTATAGGACTTGGAGATGGCTTCGTCCACCGCCTGCCGTGCCACGGTATCCCTCGTGGGTCGCCCCTGCTTTTCTGCTTGGTAGAGGGCGTAGGGCTTTTTCTTCCCGATTGGGTGTTCGATGACCGATAACGCATACTCCCTACACAATTCATCGGAACGCCTGCGGAGCAGCCGCAGGTTCTTCTTGTTATCATGGTAATGCTTGCCGTCCGTAAAGGAAACCGAGTTGACGACAAAGTGGTTGTGCAGGCACTCGGTATTTAAGTGGGTGGCGACAATCACTTGAAACCTGCCGCCCCACATTTTCTCGGCTAACTTCACGCCCACCTCATGGGCAACCTCTGGCGTGACCTCGCCTGCCTTGAAGCTCTGGAAGCCGTGGTAGCAGACAATCTCACTCGTGTCGTTCCATTGGGCTTTGGCAATCATCATCTCATCCCTTGCGGTGACGGGGTCGCAGTTCACGCCGCTGACAAAAAACCGCTGTTCCGTCTTGTCCTTGTTGGTGGCGTATTCCATGACATCCACCATCGCCTGTAAATCGCTTTCGCTGTACTTGGGGTTGGCGGTCTTTTCTGGGTTTTCGGCATAGTCGATGGGGTGGTCGAGCCTGCCTTTCACATCCCATATCTCGCAGACCGCCATCAGCCCGTCTGCTTTCTGGGGAGAAGATAACTCCTGCTCACATCCAGACGGAACTCCCGCCACCGCTTGGCTTCCTCACGGAGCATCGGGGCGTCCACGAAGTCAAGGGCGTTGGCTTTCGCCGCAAGCTGGTTGATGCGGTTGCCGATAGCCGACAGCTCCCGCATGATTTTATAAAACTCTGGGTCTGGCTTCTCGCAGAGGCGGTAGCCCATCAGCATGGAACGAAGCAGGGCTTCCTTGGAATGCCCCGACCTCTCCACAAGTTCATAAAGGTAGGCGGCTTCCTCATCATTCAGACGGAAAAGTATCTGCACATTTCTTTTTCGCATCGGCATCCTCCTTCCTTTCGGAGAGCCTGTTAATCTGCATCAGGCACATTAGCACAACGCCGATGATGCTGCCGAGCATCGTGCCGATGACAAAGAATAAAAACTCACTCATTCTTAAAAGCTCCTTTCTTCTGACCGCTTCCTTGGCGGCATCCTTTTTATGGGGTATTAGGGGCATCCCCTAACAAGCGAATTTGGGTGTCCATCGGAAGATGGATAACCAAATTCAGTGCTTGGTAAGACATTGCTCAGTCCTCGTCCTCCAGACGGCATTCTCCGCACGTCGGGCAGAAGTACGGACATTCCGAACAATCCTCGTGCTTCAGGCACTCGTCCTCACCCTCATCGGATGGGTCAATTTCCTTTTCACCGTCCCCATCTGCTTCCGCAATATCGGCTTCGCCGCAGACAAAATCCTCATCGGAAAAGTCGATAAGGTCAGTGTCAAAGAGGATGATTCTGAGCTTTTCCGCCGCCTGTTCTGGGCTGTCGGCGTACACGGCAATGGTCTTTTCATAGTGTCCTGTGAGCGTTACATCATACTGTTTCAATCGTTAAAATCCTCGCTTTCATTCTTAAATTTGGTGTGGTCTAATGGTCTTTCCTGCTAAAAATCTGCTGCACAATCAACGGGCATCCCTCCTTTCACGGTGGGGATTTTGCTTCGCAAGCCCCAGATAGGACATTAAAAAATCGTTGACATCCTTGCCGACTGGCGGCGGGGCATCAACGATTTTATAGTCTTTCTGCAACAGTTCTTTTAGGGCGGCGGTACATAATCTGCCCGTCCTGTCGTTATCCAAGTGCAGGATAACGGTCTTAATTTGCGGATTTTCTTGCAGGTAAGTGGATAGGGCAATGGGGATTTTGCTCTCCGAGAGTTCCTTTTTCGGCTGATACACGCCCGACAGGGAGAGCAGGTTTACCGCCCTATAATCCTTTCCCTCGCATTTGAGGTAGGTGGCATAGGACAGCAAATCAATGGCAGCTTCAAATAAATGCACCTTGTCTGTCGGCTCTCTTGCCAGAAGTCGGAACGAATACCGCTTGTCGCTGCCCGATGCGTCGCCCTTAAAGGAGCTGCCAACCGTACTCCGAAGAGCCGCATACTTTGGTATTCCGTTCTTGTCCTTGCCGACAAAAACAGCGTTGTGGTACTTCCTGCCCTCAAAGATAATGCCCTCTGCGATACAGTCCTGTATGAGCTGATAGTCAATGCCACGCCCGAAAAGGTACTCTGTCACCTTATCGCAGTCCGCATTTTTCTCTGGCAGGAGCAGCACTTTCGGCTCGTCCTTTTTCACGACAGGGGGCGGCGGCTTCCAGTCGCCCATATCTCCCGTAAGGGTCTGCACGGCTTCCACAAAGCCAAGCTCTCTGACTTTCATCAGATAATCAAGGGCGGAATAGCCGCCGAAGCCCCTTGACCACCAGTACCATTTGCCGTTGGAAATCTTCAAGCTGTCGTGTTCCCTCGTGCAGTAGACATTACCCGCCACACGCTTTAGGTTGCCAGGCTCATACCGTTGCAGGTAGGAGAGCAAGTCGATTTGCCGTGCCTGTTCAATCACGGCGGGGTCAAACTGCACATAGCGGTTGCTTCCCATTCAAATAAAATCACCTCCAGAAATAGATTTAGCCGAGGGACTTTCCGTTAAGAAAACCTCTCGGCTATGTATAAAATCATCAATTATATTTTTTTAACAGGTCGAACAATACTATCATCCTCATTTATGAGCTTTCCCTCAATATACTTTTCAAATATATTAAGAGATAAAAATGTAACAACTCCATCCGTATCTTGAATTTCCAATTCGATTGGTTTCGATGAGAGAAATATTAGATGAACCGATATTTCATCTTGTACTCCAATGAATTTTTTGACCTTATCGGGTTCAGATAAAACAAGGTCATATCTACGCCTACAATGGTCATAGTATCCATTTTCTTCAAATAGCTTTTTGTAGTCAGTAACCATACCACTGGAATTTAAAGAATCCGAAAAATACTTTGCTTCAATCAAAAATAATTCTTTGGTTTCTTCTGTATAGTAAACAACATCAAAATCTCCATAATCTATTTCACGCTCTCCAAAAATTCTCTGATATTTTACATCCTTTTCATCAAATTTTGGAGTGTAATGCTTATTAAGTGCCTCTCGTATTTTATCCACTAAAATATTCGAAAGTTCTTGATTTCTTTCATTCATGGCATTAGAAAGATTGTCTGAAATATTTGAATAACACATCCCTCCATTTCCAAAATATGATACCCATAAGTGTTTTGCTTGCTCTGTTGCCCCATAGGAAATTAAAACATTACCATCATCAAGACCGATAAAAGGTCTAAGTTCCAAGCGTTCTTTGTTTGTTCCTATTTTCCAGACGATGTTTTCTTTTTTTCTTAACTGTTTTTTAATCTTGTCCTTAGATAAAACGAAGCTATCATAAAACTTATTTCCATCAATTTGAGGTTTAGTATAGCTTTCTACTAAGCTAATGAAAAAATCTTTTCTAATTACTGTAAGAGCCTTTTCATCTCCCCGCAAAAGGTCATCTTGAAAGTTCTTAATAGCTGCCAAAAAAAGCAGAAACTCTACGCCATATTCCTTAAAAAATCCTTTTCCAAAAGCTGTATTATTCGCATCTGGAGTTAATGCTTTGGGGCTTAAAATATCTTGATTGCCAACAAGCACCGTATTGAAAAAGATTATAGGATGATATTTTAATATCTCTGCTGGTGTATTTTCTTTAGGTGTAACTTGAAGCCCATAGAATAATTGTTGTCCCGTATTTTCTGATAATGATAATAAGGATATTCCTTGTGAAGCGAAACCATATAAATACAAATCAATCATCAAATCAATATCCATAGAAAACCCTCTGTCCCTCGCTTGGGACATTGTATCAACATCATGCTGATACAATGTACAGTTTTCAATCCAGATATTGCAAGCATCAATTATATTTCGCATTATATTTCTGTTTTCTTCAAATGTGTTGAAAACACTTTGATTATCTATATTTATTTTTGAAAGTTCTGCTCTTGCTTCTTTTTCAGCCAAATAAAATGCATGAACTTCATCAAAAATGTAATACAGCTTCATAAACATATCATATGAGTTTTCACGCTGTATTCTATCAACCATTTCATTTTGAATTGTAGTAACAATATTTAACAATAAATTTTTGGCATCATTGCGATTGATTATCTCTATGTTTTTTGCACCAAAGAAAAACTCAAATCTATTATTGAGCTTATTTGTCGGAACTCGCATACATTTCCAAAATGCTCTTGTTTGAAACATGAAACACATCTATACCAATCTCCTTTCGTGAACGGCGTCACTCAAATACACTTTAATAATACCATAAAGCTGTAATTTTCTCCATCTCTCGGCTATGTAGTATCAATTTTTTTTACGATGACCTTATAATAGAAAGTTCTAAATATATTAATGTAACGCAATTTTGCAAATCTTATGCATCTATATTGGAGCAAAATTGCAAAGCATACTGAGATGATTACTAAAATAATCTTGACTGTTGATGGTTGAAAAAAGCTGTTTATAAAGACTACAAACGCTAATAACGCAAAATATAAAGAAAGGCTTCTTCCCATAGAACTAATTGATTGGTCTTTATCTATTCGGGTCGTATCACCATTTTCCAAAATGTAGAATTTACAATAATTGTAAACAACATTGTCGTTGTCCTCATCAGGATTGAGATTTAGCTTCTCTATAATATAAGAATACACTCCACTTTTCTCAATATCGGTCAAGTATATATGTGAATTGCTTGATGTTTTTAAAGCTGCTTTTAATAAACGGTTATTTTTGTGTGTGCTTTTTTTCTGAATAAAAGAGCTAATTTCTTGAAAAATCAATCCCAAAAAATAGCTTAACACGAAAAATAGCAGAGTTTCATTAACTTGCAAGTTCGTATCTATTTGAATTTTATAAATCAATTGCAATACCAAAATTGTAAAAGTAGAAATACTAATTCCCGACAATAAAACGGCAACTAAATCATATATTCCGAGTTTATCTAATATTTTGCTCATTTGTTTCATCTGCTTTCATATTTTTGCCTAAATTATACCACAGAGATATGAATTTTTCTACCTCTCGGCTATGTAAAAAACGGCATCAGCTTCAAGCCAACGCCGCCTTTTTCTTCGGTCAGTCCGTCATAAAATCCCTGCTTTTTTGAGATACCCTACGCTGTCATAGCAGCCACGGAAGTACACCGCCTGCATCTCCATGTCCGTGAGTTTATTCTTTAACTCCATTACCTCAATGAGAGCCGCACATTCTTTCTCGGTCAGCCCACTTTCGGTTTCGCTGTCAAATACGGCTAAAACCTTGGGATATTCCTCATAGATGCCCTCAATCTTAGCATGCAGGGCTTTGTATTCCTCGTCCTCCTTTGACAGTCTGGCAACGACAGAGCTTAGATATTCGTTGAAGATATTGCCGTGAATATCTACAAAAGTTTCAAATCTGAACGCATCAGACATTTTCCTCACCTCCGATTTTTCTTATCGTCACTTATTATACTGCCCAGATTTCAGCAATACAAATGTGCAAATGGGATTTAACGCTCCCTGTCCTGTGTTCTCTTTTCGGGCTGTTCGTTTTCCTGCTCTGGCTCGGTATCCATAACGGGAGTGTCTTTCTCGTCCAGATTCAGCTCAATATTGAGGGCGTTCAGCCTGTCGGTCTTTTCTTTCAGCTCATCTTCAAAGGCAAAGGGCTTTAATACCTCGGTCTTTGCGTTGGCAAGCTGCTCCAAGGTTTCCGCCTTTCGGGTCTTGGCGGCTTCCAGTCTGGCAGGGATTTTTGCAATCTCGTTTTCAATACGGGTTAGATTTCCCAGAGCGTCAGAGCCTAAATCCACCTTATGCTTTGCATTTCCGCATAGGTTAAGGCAGTAATGGGTGTTGAAGCTGTCGTAATAAACCTCCATCTTAAAACCTCGGTAGCTGCCGATTTCCACGGGATTTGACAGCGGATTTTCCTTGCAGACCGCAAGGAGCATCTCGCCTGCGTCCGCTTTTTCCGTATAGGTCACGCCCTTTAAGGTCATGGGGCAGAACTTATCCTCGCCCTGCGGCTTGTGCTGCTCGGCAAGGGCGGCGTCACTTTCATAGCTGACGATGCGTTCCTCAAGCTCCTTTATCTCCCTCGGAAAGTGTTTCAGTATCCTGTCCTCAAGGTCGTAATGCTCGGAAAGGTAGCTCTGCTTCAATACTTTCAGCTTTGCCACCTGCATATCCAAGTCCATTTTTTCCTTGAAACGCTCATCGCCCGTGGCAAGCATCTTGACCTCCGCAAAGGAAAGAGCCACTTCGTCCACATCCTCGGCGGAACGCACGGGGCTTTTGCTCGTCATTATCTGGGAGATAAATTTCTGTTTCGATTCCACAAGCTGATAGAGGTAGGCATCAAAGGTCTGCTCGGTCACATAGCGGTATACCTCCACCTCTGGGAATAGATTGCCCTGTCTTTCAATCCTGCCTTGACGCTGTTCCAAATCTGAGGGTCGCCAAGGGCAGTCGAGATTATGAATTGCCACAAGCCTGTCCTGCACATTTGTACCTGCCCCCATCTTCTGGGTAGAGCCTAAGAGGACACGCACCTCGCCGCTTCTGACATTGCCGAAAAGCTCCTTTTTCTGTGCATCGGTGGTCGCTTCGTGGATAAACCGCACCTGCTCGGCGGGAACGCCACGGGCGATTAGCTTTTCTCGGATGTCATCGTACACATTGAAAGTGCCGTCATTTTTCGGTGTGCTGAGGTCACAGAACAAGAGTTGTGCCGCTTTTGTGTCGGCGTGTTCTTCCCAGATGCGGTACACATTATCAATGCAGGCATTGACCTTACTGGTGGGGTCGTCTGGCAGCATGGGGTCAATCAATCTCTGGTCGAGTGCCAGTTTCCGCCCGTCATTGGTGATTTTGAGCATATTGTCGATGTTCGGCTCGACAAGTCTTGCCCTTACTTTCTCGGCTCGTTTGGCAAGCCCCGCCACCATATCGGTCTGGATTTCGCTCGGCTTGGTCTTGATATTGTGGTAGTTGACCTTGGGGACGGGTAGCTTTAACATATCGGCGGTCTGAATATCCGCCACCTCCCGAAACATCTGCATCAGCTCTGGCAGGTTGTGGAACTTGGCAAACCTTGTCTTTGCCCGATAGCTTGAGCCTTCGGGTGCAAGCTCCAGAGCCGTGACCGTTTCGCCAAAGGTGGAAGCCCATGCGTCAAAATGCTGCAAGCCGTTCTGTGCCAGCGTGTCATACTGCAAGTACCTCTGGACGGAGTACAGCTCTACCATGGAGTTGCTCACGGGCGTTCCCGTGGCGAAAACCGTGCCACGGTTGCCTGTTATCTCGTCCAGATAACGGCATTTCATAAACAGGTCGGAACTTTTCTGGGCTTCGGTCTGGGCGATGCCTCCCACATTCCGCATCTTGGTGTAGAGGTACAGATTTTTGTAAAAATGGCTCTCGTCTATAAAGAGCCTGTCAACGCCTAACTGCTCAAAATTTATCACCGTGTCCTTTCTTTTCGTGTCGTTGAGCTTCTTTAACTTGGCTTCAATGCCTTTCCTCGTTTTCATAAGCTGCTTGACCGTGAACTGCTCGCCGTTGGATTTCTTTATCTCGTCAATGCCCATCTCTATATCGTTGAGCTGCCGTTCTAACTGCTCCCTCTGGCGTTCCTCGCTCATCTGGATTTTCTCAAACTGCGAATGCCCGATAATCACCGCATCATAATCGCCCGTGGCAATCCTGCCGCAGAACTTCTTGCGGTTGGCGGTTTCAAAATCCTGCTTGGTGGTGACAAGGATATTTGCACTCGGATAGAGCCGCAGGTACTCGGAAGCCCACTGACCGACAAGGTGATTTGGCACGACAAACATGGATTTCTGGCAAAGCCCTAACCGCTTGCTTTCCTGTGCGGCGGCTACCATTTCAAAGGTTTTTCCCGCCCCTACCTTGTGGGCAAGGAGCGTATTGCCGCCGTAAAGGATATGGGCGATGGCATTGACTTGGTGGGGTCTTAGGGTAATCTCTGGGCTGATGCCGCCAAAGGTGATATGCCGCCCGTCATACTCACGGGGTCGTTTGCTGTTAAAGGTGTCATTGTAATAGCGGACAAGACGGTTTCTCCGTTCTGGGTCTTTCCAAATCCAGTCTTGGAACGCCTGCTTGATAACTTCCTGCTTCGCCTGTGCCGCCGTGGTTTCCTTGTGGTTGAATACCGCTTTTTTATTGCCGTGTTCATCATAAACATAGTCGAAAATGCGGGTGTCTTTCAGATTTAAGGTATCCTCGATAATGCGGTAGGCACTCGCCCTTTTCGTGCCGTAGGTGCTGTCTGCCTTGACATTTCCAAAATCGGAAGTCTTGTTCTCGATAAACCAGTCGCCGTTATAGGGGGTGTACCGCACCTTGATACGCCCTGCGGCGTGGCTTGACGGCGTTAAAAGCTCCATGACAAACTGCTGGATATCGGACTCTGGTATCCAAGTCGTACCCAGACGGACGGCGATTTCCGCTGCGGAGAGGTCTTTCGGGATGACCTGCTTCAAGGCTTCCACATTAAGCGTTAGGGAAGGGTCGGACTTCACCGCTATCTCCGCAACTTTCAATTTTTCCCGCACATCACCAGAGAGATATTCGTCTGCGGCGACATACCGTGCAGGCTCGGTATTCGGCACACGGAAAATAACGCCCTGCAATTCCGTGACGATTTCCTCCTGCGTTTTGCCTGTGAGCTTCGCCATATAGCCAAGGTCAACACGGGCTTTCTCCCCAATGGAGAGTGCAAGGGCTTCGCTTGCCGTTTCCACGGAAGTGATTTCACGGTGGGGCTTTATCGTCCGCTTGGTGAACATATCCGCCTTGCGTTTGAAATTGCCCTCGTCATCAAGCACCTCCAAAGAACACAAAAGGAAGTAGCTCTCATCGGCGGCAAAGGCAAGGTAATTCCCTCGGCTGTTGATTAGCCCGTATTTCTTGGTGAACGCATCGTACAGACGGTTAAGGTTTTCCTGCTCGGTGCTTATCACTTCTTCGGGGTAGTCGTTGGTCTGGTACTCGATAAGGCTTCGCACACTGTCCCGTATTTCAAGCAAGCCTTTGACACGGTTTGCCGCCGTCATGGACAGCGTGGCGGGGGTCATGCGGTCATTCTCTCGGAAGTAAATCTGTCCGTTTACCAGAGTATAGGAGAAGTTCCGCACATTCGGGTCGGCGGGGATGGAGTTGTCCTGCTCATCGGAAATCTGGTCGATTTCGCTTTCGTACTCTGGTATCTCGCCGTTTATCCGCTGCATGGCTTCGTGGAGCAGCTCGGAAAGGGGTCTGTCCTTGTCTGCTTTGCAGGCAGGCTCTAACTTCCCGAAGCGGGTGCTTTCCATCTGCATCGTGCCAAGTACCATTTCGGGGTGCTGCACAAAATAGCTGTTCATGGTAATGCCGTCCGCAGTGGTGTCAAGATAAATCCAGTCTGGCTCGGTTTCAATCACTCGGTCACGCTTCTGCAAAATAAGGATGTCGCTTGTGACCTCCGTGCCGGCATTGGCACGGAAAGTGTTGTCGGGGAGCCTTACCGCACCCAACAGCTCGGCTCTCTGGGCGATATACCGCCGCACCTCTGGGCTTGCCTTATCCATCGTACCCTTGGAAGTGACGAACATCACCACGCCGCCCGTGCGTACCTTATCCAGAGCCTTTGCAAAGAAATAGTCATGGATAAGGAATTTCTGGGCGTTGTAGCGGCTGTCATCTACCTTAAATTCCCCGAACGGCACATTGCCAAGCACCACATCAAAGTGGTTGTCGGGGAGCTTCGTGTCCTCAAAGCCCTCAACGGCGATTTTCGCTTTCTGGTAAAGCTGCTTTGCGATGTCGCCTGTCAGCGGGTCGATTTCCACGCCGTGGAGCTTGGAGCCTGCCATGCTTTCGGGCAGAAGCCCGAAGAAATTGCCCGTGCCGCAGGACGGCTCTAAAATATTCCCCTGCGAAAAGCCCAGACGGTCAAGGGCTTCGTACATAGCCTTGATGACAACGGGCGGGGTATAGAACGCCGTCAGAGTGGATTCCTTTGCCGTACGGTATTCCTCTGGGGACAGGCTCGCATACAGCTCCTTAAATTCCTCCGCCCATGCAGCGTTGTTCTCGTCAAACGCCATAGACAGACCGCCCCATCCCACATACTTCGCAAGGGTTTCCTGTTCTTCGGGCGTGGCAAGGCGTTTTTCAAGCTGAAGCTCGTGCAGGAGATTGAACGCCGCCATGTTGTTTCTGAATTTCTCTTTTGCCCCGCCAACGCCTAAAGCGTCATCGGTAATATGGTAATTATGGCGGTTATCGGAGTAGGCGGGGACAGTGGGCTTTGCGGGAGTTTCTGTTTTTTCTTCGGCTGGTATCTCTTTTTCTGCCTGCTCCAAGAGCCTGCGGACATAGCCGATTTTCTCCACTCGGTTTATCGGGAAGCCCACATTGTTCTGGAAAATGATGTCACGCATGGAAACATCGCCGCTGATTTCACCGATGCCCTCAATGAGATAGCGGCGGTTGTCTATGGTGATTTCTCTGCCGATAAGGTCAGAATTGTCCTGCTTTGCAGGCTCGGACGGGGCAGGCTCTACACCCTGTTTTACACGCTCCGCATAAAGCCATTCCTCGGCTTCTTTATCTGCAACGGTTTTTCTGACTTTCAAAAGACCTGCTTCGGCTTCTTCCTCCGTGGGATAGGTCAGCACCGTACCGTCCGTATCGGCATAATATTCCTCTCGGATGTTATCCCAGATGGCAAATGCGTCCTCTGGGTCTGGGAACGCATCGGAAGTCATCGTAACCTCAAAGCGTTCCTCTGGCGGGTCTGTTTCGTACTGTGCCGCAATCTTTTCCGCATAGGCAAGCATTTCATCGACAGCGGAGTTTTCCTCGGCGGTTTTTGTTTCTTCGGGCTGTGCCTTGTCCTCGGCTTTCCTGTTCCAGTCGGCTTCGGTAGCCATTATTTCAGCAAGGAGCTTTTCATCCTCTGGGGTCAGCTCGGTGTGCTGCTCCAGAAAAGGAATGAACACATCACGCCCGAAACGCAAAGTTTCCATCTGCTCTCGGTAGTAATCCTCACCCTGCCGCTTCCACTCTGGAATAAACGGACAGTCGGGGGAAAGGCAGTAATTGTAAAAGTTCTTGATATGGGCAATCAAGTCACCCTCGCCGTCCCCGATGTCAAACCGTCCCTCGTAGTGGAAGTCCTCGCCGCCCACAACGGCAGAGATTTCAAAATCGGTCTTATGATACCAACCGACCTGCCTGCTTTCGTCCTCCCGTTCCCGATGCTGCTTTTCGTCCAGAACGCCAAGCAGCTTATTTCCAAGGGCAAAGCTCAAATCCGTAAAGCGGTCATTGAGCTGTCTGTCATAAAAGGCGGGATGCTCGGAGAAGCCGATGGAAAAAGTGATGCTGTCTGGCTTTTCCTCGGTAAGTGTTTCTGTTTCCTGCTTCTCGGTGATGACCGTTTTCAGATGGTCGTTAGCAGGATTTTCACGGAGCTTTTCTTCAAAGTCAGCACGGCTCAGTTCCTTGCCAAACAGGGGAAATTCCACATTCCGCAGGGATACAGCGTTCTCGTTAAAGTCGGAAATCTCATATTTGTCCGCACCAATATACACCACATCGCCCTCATGGTAGAGGTAGCAAAGAGGGTAAAGCTCCGTAAGCTCCTGCAAAAAACGCCACGCATTGCTGCGGCTGTAAACGCTCGTAGTCTGCCCCTGCACCAGTTTAAGGAAATCAAGGAGCTGCTGCACGGCGGCAGGTTCGGAGAAAGCCTGCTCCATCTGTTCAGCGGTCATATCGGCAAAATCGGTACGCCCTACCTTTTCAAGCAGGTCTTTTTCGTAACCGTCCAAGTCACGGATAAAGTCGGAGAGCCGCAGGGAGAGCGTATCCCGTTTGTCGGCAGGGGGTAGGTCACGGTTAGCATCTATAAAACGCTGCCTTGCCATTTTCCTCTGGGTGTCGATTTCATACTGCGGGGCAGAGATGCCCTCCAGAAAATCGGCATAGCGGTCTTTCTCTTTCGGGTTAAGATAACGGCTGTCCTTTATCAGCTCCCGCAGGCGTTTTTCTGCCTTAGACCAACTTAGAATAAGGTCATGCTCGGTGGAAACTCCGTGACGGTCAATAGAGATACCCTTGCCGTCAAACCACACATAGCCCTCTGTGCCGTCCAAAAATGTGACATGAGAGCCGCCTGTGCCATACTCTTTTTTCAGAAAAGCGATGTTGCTTTTGCTGTCCTCCTGCTTCCAAAACTGGCGGTAGATACGGTACTTGCTGTCTTGAAAACCGCTGCCTTTCGTAAGGATACTGTCAATATCCTCCTGTGAAACGGAAAAAGCAGAGGATTTTTCGTCCTCTGCTTCAACCATCATTTCAATCTGTTCGTCCACGGTAGGGAGATTTGCCTTTAATTCTTCCTCGGTTGCAATACTGAGCTGTTCGCCGCCCTCGGTTAGCTGTAAATCAGCTCTGTCAGTATCACTTCCTCCGCTTGGCTGCGGATGTTGTTCATCAGTCCGAGCCACTGCATCGGTGCTTTCTCTTTCAGTTCCTCCGTCACGCCCTGCTCGGATGCGAGCTGCTTCGTCAGAAGCTCCAACCTCTGTAACGCCGCCTGCTCCGTCTGGTGCAGATGCTCGTTCAGCCTGCCCGATGTCAGCAGGTTGAGGTAAGTCACCCTCTTGTGCTTCTCCAGATAATCCCTGTGCATCAAAGCGTACCTGCCAAGCTGAATTTCTGGCTCTGTCGGTAATGTTAGGTCGGGTATAAGATAATCCCCCTGTTTGGTGTAAGTGATTTCGCTCATTGTTTTCGCTCCTTTCGGGTTGTGTCCTGCCTACATCATAATGGTTTTGTTCTTGATGTGCAAAGGTACGGTTTTGCCCTTTCTCCGCCATTTGCACATTTCGGATAGAAAGGGAGATTTCCCTTAGTGCCATCTCCGCAATGTCGCTCGTGGCGATGCCGATAGCGTTAAGGGTCTGGGGCGTATTGAAATTGACAACAGCCCCAAAATCCTCTCGGTCAAAATATCCCGCCGTATCTATGCCGCACCGTGCCATCAGCATATATGCCACACTGTTTGTGGCAAGCTCACGGTACATAACTTCTATATTATAGTCATCCAGTTCCTCTAAAAAGCTGTCTTTCACGCAGCCTTTTAGCTGTGCGGTATAGTCTTGCAGGTTATCCTCAACGGCGTTTTTTGCTGTTTCCATCAGTACCTCGGCAAGCCCGCCATTTTCCGCCCCGCCAAACCTGTCGGAGAGCCGTTCAATGACTGCCTGCTCGTACCGCCCATTCATCTGCCATATCGGGACGGGGCGGCTGCCATAATAGCCCTCATGGGTATCCGAAACATCAAAATAGTATTTGAGGGTGTTCCTGCGTCCTTTTGTATCAAACACAGCAATTCCCTTGCTGTCCTTGTTTACCCAACGCTTAAACAGCTTGTTCCACACCTCTATGGTGGTGACGGCAACCGCATCGGGGCGTTGAGCGTAAATCAAGAGCTGTTCGTCAAAGCGGCATTTATAATTACGGCAGGCAGAGGACAGAAAGTTCTGCCATGCCTGCGGGTTTCTCGTAACCGTTTTGCCTGTACGCTGATACAGCTCGGTAATTAGCTGGTATTTCGCAGCCATGTGTGATGCACCTCCTTATTCTCTTTGTCCTGTGCCTGCCCCGCCGTTATGCAGGGGCGTAACTGATTTGGTTTCGTTCCATGCGTCCTGCAAAGTCGCTGAGGGCATAGGGAACGCCGTCAATCTCCGCATGGGTTTCGTCCAGATAACGGCAGACAGCAAAGGCTTCATCGCCGTTTCCATAGCCAAGCCTTATCATTCCGCCGTCAGAAACGGCAAACAGGGCATTGCCTTGGCTGTCTGTAAAACAGATTTTATTCTCCCTGCCCACACTGCACCTCCGCCAGAAAAGAAATGACCTTATTCGCCTTTATGCTCTTTTGCAGGTCGTTGATGAGTGCAATATCCGCCACCGTAATGCCCTGCATGGAGAGAATGTCGTCCATCGTCATGGCGGCGATGGCTTTTTCCTCGGTAAAGCCTGCGTCCAGAATCTTATTTAAGACCTTGACGGCTTTCTGGTTTACTGCCATATTGAAAATCCTCCTTATCGTTCATGGTCTTTGTGCTTCGCCGCTTTCTGGGCGGACGGCGGCTCTTGGGGCTTCGGCTCATATCTGTGTCCGTTCTGCTCCATACGCTCGGCAAATTCGCAGATGTGGTAGAGATTGCTGCCCACCTCGGTATGGTACTCGTCAATAAAACGGCAGGTCTTTTCCGCCTTTTCTCCCCACGCATAATGGATAATGATTTTGCCGCCGTCTGGGATGCGGAACTTCTCATTATAATGCGGGTCAATGAAACGGATGCCCTGCTCGGCTTTCTGGATATGCCCGTCAAGCCACTCTTTCACATAGCAATAGCAGTAAAAGTTATAGTCGCCCTTTGTGGGGTTGCAGCGGAGCAGGAAAGCGTGTTTATCGGTATCCACACGGAAGCCGTACTCGGTGCAATAATTCCCTTTCACCGCACTTTCGGGGAAACTTCTTGCAAACGCACTCATATCATAACGGTTATGCAGAAGCCCCTTATCTTCACGGAGCGTGTTGATAACCTCGTCAAGCTCTGCCTTAAACTCGTCCGATTTCCATTGCTCTCTGGTGTCAAACCAAGTAGTATAAAAGCCATAGCCAGAGGGGGCAAAATCGCCACGCAGATGCCCGATGCAGCCCGTCTGCCCCTCAAGTTGCATACTCTGGGAATAGGTGTATTTCTGTTCGGGCTGTGTCAAAGGTCGTACCTCCATCAGCGTTCCTCCTTACTCTTAGCCTTTTTTTCTTTCTCCTGTGCCTTGATTTTAGCAAGGGCTTCTTTTGCCCATTCGGGCGTACATTCGGGCTTGATTTCCCCAAGTACATCGTACCTTTCCCACCTGCGATGCTCGCCTGTGGCAAGGCAGGTTCCAAACACCGCCTGACCTCTGCCGCCAGTCGCACCGTTGCCGCCGTCCGCCAGTACAAGCTGATAGGCGGGGTGCTGATATTCATACCGCTTCGGCTCGGCGTTGATAACCACCACCTTGCCGACAATGCTTTTTCCCTTGTCATCGGGGATACAGTCTTTCACGGTGAAAACAGTCTTGTCAAAGGGATATTTTGCAAGCTCTGTTTTAGAAAGCTCCACCTGTGCCTGCACTCGGTCAAGGAATATCTGCATGGCTTCCAGATAATCGTCTGAGCCGACGGCTTCCGTTTCCCACGGAATGCCAAGGGGGTTGTCGTAGGTGCAGTAGCATACCATAAAGGGGTACTGTTCCTTTTTATCCACGCCCAAGATGACCTCTTTATCCCCAAGATGGATGCTGTGTTCCACCTCATAAGAGCCAATCATTCTTTTTTCCTCACTCATTCGGCTGCTCCTTTCTCTGCTTTTTTTCTCTCTGCTCGTCTAAAATCTTACGGATACAGACATCGCAGAAAATAATGTGACCGTCCTTATATCGGGGATAAGGGCAGGTCGTACAGTCATATTTCTTCTTATCGCTCACGGTCATCGCCGTTTTTCTGTTTCGGGGCAGGGGTATTGTTGTACGGCATACGGCACTCCGTTTGATACCGTTCATTCAGCTTCTCCCGTGCCGCCGACAGCTCGTTACAGTAATGCCCCCAGAAATAGTTGTCGCCGCCCTTGCAGTACCAACACACATAGGGGTTGGGGGCTTTGGGGTTATGACCGATGACAAGCTCCGTACTCCCGATAGTACAGCTCTCGATGATTTCATAACCGCCGTTTATGCGTTTTTCTTCATCCATAAATCCACCTCTCATTCCTTGGCATACTTACGGTATGCCTTTTCGCCAGTCGCCCTTAGTTTCTGCACGGGGCGGCTTCCCGCCAGTTCAGGATATTTCGCCTGCAACTTGCGGCGTGTCCTGCTGACGCTCTCAAAGCTCGGCAAGCCGAGGTATTTATGCTGCGTCATTATCTCCGCAAGGGGCATCGCCCCCGCATCCTTCAGACAGACATTGCAGAGGGCAAGGTACAGCACCATATCGTCATTTCGGGCATCCTCGTTCTTTTCCAGAATGGCTCGGACTTTCTTTTCAATGGTTTTCAGATTCCTCATTGCTTCCTCCATAAATGGAAAAGGGGCGGCTTACTCGCCGCCCCCGTTCCTAAAGTTTCATGGGTTACTTATTCTTTCTGTTCCTGACATTGAGCCAGATTGCCGCACCTGCGATAAACACGACAAGCACAATGGCGATGATAGTCTTAGCGTCCATCAATCAGTCCTCCTTTTTCTTTCTGCCCTTAAAGGCGATTACGCCGAGAACGCCCGCACCGAGGACACAAGCCGCCGCAAGCCCTCCCCAGAGGGCAGGGTTGAAGTCGTCGCCTGTTTTCGGGGTGTCACGCAGCTCGTTGTGCATGGTTACGGTCACGGTTTCGCCCGTCTTGACGGTCACTTTCTGGTCGGCAGGCAGGATATAGCCAGAGGATGCCTTGTCATTCACCTCGGAAACGGTGTACTCGCCAATACGCAAGCCCTCAACCATGATTTCGCCGTTCTTGTCGGTGGTAAAGGTCTGGTCGTACCCGTTATTCCCGATAACACGGAAAGAGAAGCCCTCCACCTTGCCGTCAGAGGAAGTCTTGACGATTTTCAGAGAGCCTTTCTGTGCTTCATTTAAGAAGCCTTTGCCTGCTTCATTTTCCACTACATAGGTCTTGCCGTTTTCTTCAATGGAAACAGGGTAAACATTATCGTCCAGAATGAAGCCCTCTGGGGCTTTCGTTTCCTTTACGAAGTATTTTCCGTAAAGCAGCTCCTTCATCTGGTAAACGCCGACCTCAACCTCGGTCATCTTGCCAAGCAGCCCATCGTCCTTATCCAGTTTGCCGTCACCATTGGTATCGGCATAAACCTCAAACTCCGCACCAGAGAGCTTGTTGTCTGGATAATCCTTATCCACCTTTGTCAGCCCAATGTTTCCACGGATGCGGTAGTTGACGAGTTCAATTTCCACAACCTCGTCCACCTTGCCGACAGTCACGGCGATTTCTTCCTCGGAGAGTACAAAACCTTTCGGGCTTTCGATTTCACGGACAATCCATGTGCCATATGGTACTTTCTCAAAAGAAAAACTACCGTCCTCTGCGGATACGGTAGTCGCAATCGCTGTTTCCTTGGTAAATTCAGTCGTTCCAGTCTTAAAGATGCCGAGTGTCGCACCGCCCAGAGCGTTTCCGTCCTCATCGGATTTCTTTCCGCTGACTGAGCCGTAAATGATTTCATTCTCAATGGCGTTGCCGTCATTAGCGGAAATGTGGACGGTTGCGGTTTCCTGTCCTGCGTATTCAAAGACAACAGGGTATTTTGTATCGTCTAAGATATAGGCAGAGTTTGTGCTGATTTCCTGCACATAATAGCTGCCCATCGGCAGGTCGCTGATTGCTTTCCCGTGACCGCTTTCATCAAGGAAAATGACCTCAAGCAGACTGCCCTCTGGAATCACTGTGCCGTCTGCGGCTTTCAGCTCCTCGGCGGCATACAAGCCAAAGGTCACATCAAAGATTTCGCCGTTTGTGCCGATGCCGTAAGCCTTATCTTTTGCAAGGCTCTTTACAAGGTCGATTTCCACACGCTGACGCTCATTGACAAATCCCGTTGCCGTTTCCGTTACGGCGATTTCCTGTCCTGCGTACACAAGCTCTATGGCGTGGACTTCCTCATTCAGCACCATGCCATACGGGGCTGTGGTTTCCTTAACCTCGTATTTTCCAAGATACAGCTTTTTGGATTTTGCCGTGCCGTCCGCACCAGTGGTTACGGTGTCAACCACTTCGCCTTTGGAAGCCCTGAGCGTACCGTCCAGAGTATAAATGTCCTCGGCGGCAGTAATCTCATAGACAGCCCCCTCCAGACCGCTGACAGAGAAAATCGGCTGATACAAGCCCTTGTCGCCTGCTACGGTGGAGAACACCTCTCCAGACTTCTCCACGGTAATTGTGCCTTTCTGTGCCATGTTGGAGCGTACCACTTCAATGAGCGTAATGCCGCTTTCCTCCTCTGAGTTCTCCTGCACCACATCAAAATAAACAGGCTCGGAGTCTAAAACATATCCATACGGGGCTTGCACTTCCACAAGGGAATAGCCTGTGCCGTATTCCAAGGTCTGGGGCGTGATAAGCTCGCCGTCTGCGGTGGTGTAAAAGGTGTCGATGGTCGTTACTTCGGGGTAGGTGAAAGTCATTGACACAAGGTTTCCATTGGGGTCGTAAATCTGGAAGCCTGCACCTGCATACGGAATGGTGTTGCCTGTTTCCGCATCTTTCTTCACGATTTTGATATAGCTCTCAAAGTTTGCGTTGTTGATTAAATAGCGGTAGGTCTGACCGTCCTTATTGATGAACACATCAAAGGGCTTCATCAGCTCCCGTCCCTCCCATCCAGAGGTCTGCTTTACGGTATAGATGCCGTAGGGCATATCCTTTGTCTGGGCGAAGCCGTTCTCGTCACAGGTTAAAATGTCACGCTCGGTTTCCTTTGCATTTCCATAGCTGCCTGCGGATTTGAGGAACACTTCAAATACCGCACCTTCTTCGGGCGTTTCAATCTGGGTTTCGCCGTTGTCGGTATGCTTGATGATGGCGATATTGCCCTTGATGACCTGCTCATTCACATCATTTTCAGCGGAGTTGTACTCAATAGTATAAAGCTCTGGCTCTGCACCTACATGGTGGATTGTGCCGTCTAAAAGGTAGCCCTCGGACGGGCTGATTTCACGGACGCTCCAATCGTCGCCGCAGATATAATATTTTGTTGTAAACTGCCCGTTTTCGTCTGTGGTATAGGTGTCAATCAGTTCCTCGCCCTTATAGATGCCGTAAACCGCACCTGCCAAAGCGGCGTCACCCTGCGGATTTCCTGTTTCCGCATCGGTCTTTGTGACGGTCACATTGAATTTCTTTAAGATATTCGTAAAGCTGCGGTTTGTGACCTTTTTCCATTCAATCGGGGCGGTCTGGCTTTCGGGAACGACATAGCGGACAGCGGTATCCACTTCCTCAAGCACATACGGGGTATTGCCGCTGATAAGGACATTCTCAAATTTAGCCAGTCCGTTCTTGTCGGTCACGGCATATTCATCCACGGGTAGACCACTGAGCGAAGTGCCGTAAAGGCGGAACTTCACGCCCTCCACAAGATTATCCTCGGAAGTCTTTACCACCTCCAGACTGCCACGCTTTAAAGTGTTATTGAAATTGACCGTGGTTGTCTTGCCGCCGATGAGCATAACCGTCTGGGTCTGCTGCGGCTCATAACGGTCAATGGGCTGCTCCGTGATGATATAGGTCGCAGGGAACAAGCCCTCCACGGTGAGGCTGCCGCTGGCATCGGTCTTTACCGTCTTGTCAAAGCCGTCGCCTTTGATGTGGAAAGAGATGCCTGCCACAACGCCGTCCTCGGAAGTCTTTTTGAGGGCAATCGTACCTGTGGGAGTTTCCACATTGATATACGCCTTTACGCTGTCGGTATTTTCCACGCCTGTCACCAAGTCCTGCAAGTTCGGGTCGCCATAAGCGATAAGCCTTGCACTGTCGCTGACAGTCGGCACGCCGTTTCTGGTTGCTGTGATACGGACAGAACCGCTTATCGCCTTTTTGGAGCTGATAGTCAGCTTGTTTCCGTCCTTTGATACGGATACATTGGCATCGGAGCTTGTAAAAGAATAATCCGACAATACGCCGTTCTTATCGGTCAGCGTGATGCTGTATTTCCCGTCCTTATAGGCAAGCTCCTTCGTGATGTCATTTTTACCGCCCGACAGAAAGCTCGGTATGGTGTTATGCCTGCTCATCAGCGAAACAATCTGGTCGTAAGCCGCCCTCGCCCCACTGTTGGCATAGTTAGAGCCAAAATGCAGGCTGTAGATTGTCGTGCTTGTCTGGCGGTATGAGCCTGTGGCTTCACGGCATCCCGTGACAAACTCCCACACAAGGGTCTGGGTGGCAAGCCATTTTTCATCATCGCTTCCCGTGAGATTGCTGCGGTTGCCCTGATAGCCGTAGAGCAGAGCAAGCCCGACAGCCTTTTTCTGGTTGGCGGATAAGGCGTTCCATGTGTCGGAAGATGCTTTTTGCAAGGTGTTTCCCGTTTTCAGCGGTACGCCAGGCTGGATACAGAACGCCGTTTCCCCATCCACGGACATACGGTACTTGTAATTGCCTGTGCCGCCTGCGGTATAGCCGTTAATTGTGGCACTCGAATTGTACCTCATGGCGTTTCCGCTGCTGTCATAGGTGTGGGAGAAACTAATCGTGCCGATGTCGCCTGCGGCAAATGCCGTGGTCGCAGGGATGAGCGACAACGCCGTGACCGCAGCCATGCAAAGAGCCGCAGCCTTTTTGAATAATTTTGAAAACTTCATAGATACCTCCTGTTAGGTTGTTAAAAATTTTGCCTTTCTGACCGAAAAAAGCTGCCCTCATGGACAGCTTAAATACTTTCTTTTTTCGGTTAGTTACTGGCAGTATCAAGGGGATGAGGTGTGGAGAGGGGGAAGCCGAAAAAAATATGGCTATCCCCCAACGGACAGACCCCGCCCTCGGTGTGTGGCTTACCTTTCGTGAGCCTTGTTCCGCTGCAAATGGCGGTTGTAAAACTCCAACGCCTTTACCACAAAGTCGGCTTCCTGCCCTCTGGGTACAGACTTCGGTATGAGCTTGGTTATCCGTTCATCACGGAAAGCGGGCTTTTCTTTCTGGTTTGGCTTTTCCTCCTCCATGATGCTCTGGATAACCTCGTTTGTGAGCTTTCCGTCTTGGTTAAACTTTTTCATCTTGATAGTCTGTGCAAGCGACGGGGTGGCGTCGTTGTAGCTCATGGCTTCAAGCAGGGTATATTGCTGTTCCTCGGTCAGATAAGAGATTTCAACCGCAGGGCGGAAAGCAATCTGCCTGTCGTCAACCATTTGAAGAATTTCGGGTACAAGCTCGGTTAAGCGGATATAACGCCGTATCTGGTCTTTGCTTTCCCCGACAAGCTCGCCTAATTCTTCATCTGAACGCCCTTTAGATAAATTAGTCGCCATTGGCGACGCATTTTCTTTCGGGGGTCTGCCTGCTTGTCGTTTCATTGCTTCAAGCCGCATCTTATACGCAAAGGCTTTCTCGCTTGGTAAAATGGTCGTTCTCTGGAGATTGCTTTCCACCATGACGATAATCGCTTCGTCACGGGTCAGCTCCTTGACCTCACATTTGAGCGTTTTAAGCCCTGCAAGCTCACAAGCCTTTTTCCGTCTGTGACCGCTGATAAGCTCATACCGCCCGTCCTCTTTCAGACGGACAGTAGCAGGGGTCATTACGCCGCTTCGCTTGATACTATCGACAAGCTGCTCCATGTCCTCGTCCATTAAAACCTTGAACGGGTGGTCTGGGAACTCGTCAATCTCCGATATGGGAATATCTCGTATCTTGCTTAATTTTGCTTCCTCACGGCTTTCGTCCGTCTGGAAAAGGTCATCGTATGCGGTCAGCTCGATTTCTGTTCTTTTGTTTCTCGCCAAGCTCTGCCACCTCCTTTCCGAACTGCTCATAAGCTGCGGCTACCTTGCCGCCTTTGTCATAGGCAAAAATGCTCTTTCCCTCTGCGGTGGCTTCCACGGCACGGATAGAGTGGGGTATCTGGGTATCGAACACCTTAATTCTCTGTCCGTAGGCTCTTCTCACCGTGGCGGTGATTTCCTTGGAGATGTTCGTGCGGGGCATTACCATCGTCATAAGGATACCGTCAATCCGCAAAGGTGGATTGATTTGCCGTCTGACTTTCGACACGGAGCGAAGCAACAGCTCTAAGCCTTTGGCAGAAAGATAGTGGGGCTGTGTGGGGATAACCACGCTGTCAGCCGCCGCAAGTGCATTGATAGTGAGCATACCAAGGCTCGGCATACAGTCTATTAAACAATAGTCATAGTTTTTCTTGACCTCGTTCACGCAGGTTTTCAGCACGCTTTCACGGCTTATGGCGTTAATCAGCCTTACTTCCAAGCCCGACAGCTCAATGTTGGACGGTAACAGGTCAACGCCCTCGCCGTGGTGCAGGATGCTTTTGGAAACATCAACGGATTTATCATCAATGATGTCCTGCATGATGGTGGAGAGCGTGACGGGTAAATCGTCTGGTCTGTTGTAGCCAAGGGACATGGTTAAATTTGCCTGTGCATCGGCATCAATGAGCAAAACTTTCTTGCCCTGCTGTGCCAGACTTACGCCCAGATTGACCGCTGTGGTGGTCTTGCCGACACCGCCTTTCTGGTTGGTTAAAGCGATTACTTTGCAATTTGACATAGAATGCGTCCTCCTTTCGCATAGATTTAGCCGCTTTGTCAAGGCGGCTATGTAACTGTACCAGAGAACGCAAAAAAGCCGCTTACTCTTAAAATCAATAAGAATAAGCGGCTTCGTGGTGATGTGCCTTAGACATATTCAATTTTCATTCTCTTAACAGGAGCGTTGACAACTTTGAAAATGAGTTCGTCAACGGGGTCGGTATATCTGCCCTGTTGAATAAGCTGATTTTTCAATTCCACAAGGCTATGTAGCAATATCTTTCTTTCCTCGTTGTCAAAATACAAGTGAGTTTTCTTTTCTCTCATAATCGCCACCGTCCTTTCTTGGCTTCATTATATAAGAAAGTGGCAAACAGCTCAAATATGCAATTTGGGGAAAAAATAAGCGTACCACTATTTCTAATGATACGCTCATAATTTCAGATGACCTCAAAATGCTTCAAAGCATCTTTGATTGCTTCAACTTTTTCTGGTGTTGGGTGTTTCCTCGGCTGTTTCAATTCCTCTACCGCATTGGGAGCATCATACATCGGCAATCCTAAATCCCGTTTTACCTCTGCGATATATGCGGTATGTACTTTGAAGCCGTATTTTGCTTCTATGTACTCCTTAATCATTTTATAAGTCACTCGCTCTTTCGGCTTGTACGCTTCGGCTCTCTTGGCAATATTATCAATCGGCACTTTGCCCTCACCCTCGCCAAACTCCACTTTTACGTTGATTACGCTATCGGGTTTTTTGTGGGAAAGCATTACGACCGTCTCGACATGCCCACTCATAGGAAACATATCCACACAACTTACTCTCTCCACCCAATACCCTCTCTCCTCCAAATACTTCACATCCCGGGCCAGCGTAGCCGAATCGCAGCTCACATAAACCACTTTCTTCGGCCCCATCATTACAATCGTATCCAGGCAGACCGGATCGCACCCTTTCCTGGGCGGATCCACGACAATCACATCGGCATAAACCTTATCCTCTTCATACTGTTTGGGCAGCACTTCCTCGGCCTTCCCCACAAAAAACTCTACATTTTCTATACCATTGAGCCGCGCATTTTCCCTGGCGTCTTCAATAGCCTGCGGAACAATCTCAACGCCATAGACCTTTTTCGCTTTCTGTGACAAAAACAGCGAAATTGTGCCAATCCCGCAATACAAATCCCACACCGTCTCTTCCCCAGTCAATCCGGCATACTCAAGAGCAGTGCCATAGAGCCTCTCCGTCTGCACCGGATTCACTTGATAAAACGACAACGGAGAAATTCTGTACTTCACATTCCCAATATAATCCGTAATATAACCCGGCCCGTACAGATTCACCACTTCACGTCCCAAAATCACATTCGTCTTCTCCATATTCACATTATAAGAAATACTGGTCATCCCTGGGATTTCCAGCAATCTTTCCACAAAGCCTTCGGAATACGGTAATTTTCTTCCATTCACAACAAAGCATACCATCAGTTCCCCGGTCCTAAATCCTTTGCGGATTAAAACATGGCGAATCAGCCCGGTATGACTCTCTTCCTGATACGGCTTAATTCCATATTGGGTCATAATCTGCTTAACAGCCGCCAGAATCTCCCGGTTCTCCTGAATGCCAAGCAGGCAGTCGTCATTCTCAATAATGCAATGGGTTCTTCCGGCATAAAAACCGGCGATTACCTCGTTCTCCTTATTCATCCCAAAAGGAAACTGCGCCTTATTCCGGTAACGCCACGGATCCTCCATCCCGATTATCGGCTCCATGATGACAGGCTTTCTTCCGCTCTCTCCTCCTTCTCTATCTCCCGCTCTATCTCCTTCTCCATCCCCAACATTCTCTCCTGCCCCAGGTCCCTCCCCCGGCAGATACAGGTTATCAAGCCCGCCAATCCGCTTCAGATTATTATAAACCTTTCTCTGTTTAAACTTCAGCTGCTCCTCATAACTCATCATCTGGAGCTGGCAGCCGCCGCACTGGCGCGCCACCGCACAGCGCTCCTCCACGCGGGCAGGGGAAGGCTTAAGTACCTTCATCAGTCTGGCAAAACCGTAATTCTTCTTCATTTTCATTGCCTTTGCTTCAATCAGGTCTCCGATTACGGCATCTTTAATAAACCAGATATAACCATCCAGTTTTCCTACGCCTTCACCACTCTCGCTCATATCCTCTATTATCACTTCAAAGACATCATTCTTCTTGATATTCATGTCTATTCTCTCCATTCTCCCCCAAACCGTCACACCATCATGCCATGCAGCAATCCTGACGGCATGAACAGTTACATGCCATCTTACATACCATCACAAATACTTCGCCCGCTCACCGCCGATATACTTCAGTCTGGTCCTGGCACACACCACGTGAGCACCGCCAATCTCCTTCACGGAAATCCTTACCGGTACCGCCACAGCCCTCAGATGCATGCCAATCAATGTATCACCGATATCAATTCCCGCGTGCGCCTGAATCCGTTCCACTGCCACAGGACACCTCATCCCCGCATATGCAGCCGTAGCAAATGACCCTCCGGCTTTCAAAGCAGGCACCACATTCACCATATCATATCCATACCGTTCGGCCGCCTCTTTTTCCAGAATCAGCGCCCGGTTTAAATGTTCGCAGCACTGTGCGGCAAGGTAAATTTCCCTTGGCTCCAGCTCCTTCGTCAAAGCTTCATATACCGCCTGTCCGATTTCCCCGCTGGAATAAGAGCCGATTCTGTGGGCTGCTATCTCACTGGAAGAACATCCGACAACCATAATCTGCCCCCGCTCCATCTGTGCCTCTTCCAGAAGTTCCTTCGCCGCTTTTCTTACTTCCTGCCCGATTGCTTCCAGACGGCCTGCTGTTTCCTTTTCCTCCGACACGCCGGCCGGATGCCGATACATTATATCCACTTTCACTTACTCCTTTCACAACACTACGAAATGCATAAGAATACTTGTACAGAATTACATAAATTCCTTAGTCACAGCTCCCGCTGTCTACGCCAGGAGCATGTCTGCAAGCTGGCCGCAGGAGCACTGTGCCGCCGCTTCGCAGACGCACGCCTGACGCAGATATCAATCACTATTAACAGCTATCTATACATTGCTGTACTAAAGCGTGTCTAAAAACAAATTTCCGCCCTTCCATATCCCCCTCTCCACGCACTGCGGCATATCAGGCCAAATCCGATTAACACAGCCCATACGCTGCGCTCATTTGGACCAAATTTCCCACAAGGTGAGACGTACATCTGGCAGAAAACTATTTTCAAACACGCTCTCTAACATCCCCTGAATTTCACTTCTTAAATATAAAAAAATCCATACTGTTTACAACTCTGCCAAAAACGCAGTTCTATGGACAATTCCCATAACAATATCATGCAAAAAGCTGCAGAACACTGTTCATAAACAGTAACAAAAAATCAAACAGCTATTACAGCTCCCATCACACTTCCAGGTAAAATTCCCGCACCCGATCCATCCTGGCCGTCATTCCGGCTAGCATCATATCAGCCACTGTGAATGCCGCCATCATTTCCACAACAACGACCGCCCTCGGAACAATAATCGGATCATGGCGCCCCTTGACGCTGATTTCAATCTCCCCGCCATCCCGGTTCACCGTCTTCTGCGGCGATGCAATCGAAGGAGTCGGTTTAAAAGCAGCCCGAAACACAATCTCTGTTCCGTCGCTGATTCCTCCCAGGATGCCTCCGGCATGATTTATCCTCTTGCCGACCCGGCCATCCGGAGAAATACAAAATGCGTCATTATTTAATGCCCCGGTCGTCTTGGCAGCTTCAAATCCGTCGCCAATCTCAAACCCCTTCACGGCTCCGATCGAGCAAATCGCTTTGGCGAGATTTGCATCCAGCTTTTCGAATACCGGCTCGCCAATTCCGGCCGGAACCCCCTGTATCACACATTCCACAATCCCGCCGGCCGAATCCATCTGCGCCATCTTCTCTTCCAGGAGCATCTGCGCCTCAGCAGCCGCAGACGCATCCGGCATATACAGCATATTCCGGCTGCACTCTTCCATATCAAACCGCTCCGGCTGCACCTGGATATTTCCGATTGCTTTCGTATACGCCGTCACCCTGACTCCAAGGCCCTCCAGAATCTTGGCCGCCACAGCTCCGGCCGCCACTCGGCCGATGGTTTCCCGGCCCGAGGATCTTCCGCCCCCGCGGTAGTCCCGGAAACCATATTTTTTATCAAAGGTATAATCTGCATGGCCCGGTCTGTAATAACCGGCTATCTCACTGTAATCCTTCGAATGCTGATCCTGATTCCGAATCATCATTGCAATCGGTGTTCCGGTTGTCCTTCCCTCAAATACGCCGGACATAATTTCAACCGAATCACTCTCATTTCTTTTCGTTGTATACCGGCTCTGCCCCGGTTTTCTTCTGTCGAGATATTTCTGAATATCCTCCTCAGCCAGCAAAAGTCCTGCCGGACAACCGTCCACAACCACGCCAATCCCTGCGCCATGGGACTCCCCCCAGGTAGTCATTGTTAATATCTTTCCAAATGTAGAACCTGCCATGCTTTCCTGCTCCTTGTCTCTCCATACATATTGCGAACTTTTCACCAACCCGGTGATATACCGTATCGTCTCATATACAATCAGGCATTCCGCTTACAGCTTACTTATTGCTTATTTAACCGCCGGCTCACCGCTTACTTACTGCCCATTCACTTATTTACTGCCTGCTTTCCGCCTTCGTCTTCTTACCCCCGGCGGTTCCATTCGGCACCCTCGTGATCACACAGCAGTTCGGTTCATTAATTGTAATACTCCTGCTGCACATTACCAGCAGGCCCTTCTCATAATCCACCTCAAAGAAGGAAATGCTGTTGCTTGCATGATTAATTGATGCCAGATGCTTTTCATCCGGGAAAACAGCGATATCCTTCGGGTAATCGCCGCTGATAGGCAGACAGCTTATCATGGTGAGTACGCCTGTCTCGGGATCTCTTCTATATACGCTGACGGAATTATCCCCTGCATTGCTGCAATACAGGTAATCCTCCTTCGGAGACAGACGGATTGCACAGGCCGCGGTAAGCTGGCTCAGGCGTTCCGGCGCAGTGGAGGTAATGGTCTGAATCTTTTCAAAATGCGGTACTCGGTCGCCCTCTTCATATTCATACGTAAATACGTCAATCACGTTTTTGATCTCATACATCAGATAAATAAACTTTCCGTCTCCGCTGAACAAAAACTGTCTGGGACCTGACTCCAGTTCACAGCGCAGCGCATCTACCTGAGTCAGCAGGCCCTTTTTCTCATCGAACCGGTATACCTTCACCTGATCAATTCCAAGATCGGCGACAAGCACAAAATGACCGTCCGGAGTTCTGGCGCTGCAGCTTACATGCGGACGAAAGGTTCGCTCTGCGACGCTGCCAAGTCCTTTATGAAACACACCATCCGTAATCTCACCGACCGAACCGTCTTCATTCAGTCTCAGAACCGTCTCCTTGCCATCATGATATCCGGAAACGAAAATATATTTGTCCTCCGCATCCGTCGTAATATGGCAGCCGCGCATTCCTTTGATATTGGCGCTGTTCAGCCTGGAAAGTGCGCCGTTCTCCATAATACGGAAGGAAACAACACCTTCATCTGCTATTGAATACAGAGTTCTTCCATCATTTGACACGGCAAGATAAGAAGAATTGTCCACTTCCACTTCACACCTGTATTGAAAACAGCCCTTATCCATATCCACGTCATAAACGGTGATTCCCTTCGCCTGCCCGTTATATGAATAAGAACCTACATAAGCCATGTATTTATTCCGCATATCTTTTCCTCCTCATATTCTGTTACTTGTCCCGCAGCTGTTCCGTCTGAATCTGTTCCACAGGTATTATCACATTTTCTCTTTCCTACTATTCTACCAGCCCGGACTCAAATTTGCATCCATTTTAATCAATTCAGTGGTATTTTTTTATGTTTTGGAGATTTAGATAAGCAGGTGAGGACGCGGTCGCAGACCAGCGGACGGTGCTGGATGAGTCTTTCGTCCCGGGGAAAGTGTGTCGTGGGTTGGGGCTGCGGGCGAAGATAAAGTCTGCGGAGCACGCTCTCGCTCCCTGAAATGCATCGCGCTGCTAGGCTCGAAAAAACCTCGCCAATCAGCGATGGATTTCAAAGGCATCCGCAGACTTTATCTTCCCCTTCGCCCCAAGGGAAGATTTTCGCCGGGACGAAAGACTCCGCCAAGGGTGTCGCTCCGCCGGCCTGCGGCCGCTGATTGTCTCACGCGTTAAGTGCGGGGGAGAACCTTGTCGTAGCCACTCAGTCCTTCTGCAGTGAGGAGTTATGGCGGCTTATAGTTGGTTATAAATTTGTTTGCAATATCTAATTAAAAAATTACTGGATGCCGGATTTTACATCGGCCTTCCGGAAACACGTAGTGGCCGCGACAAGACCCACTCTGTTTAAGGTTGGAGACAATCAGCGCCCGGAACGGACCATGTCCGGTGCCGCAAAAATCTTCGCCGGATTCCCCCTCCACGACAACCTATCCACGGGGACGGAAGACTCAGCCAGCCTCCTCACCACACCGGACATGGTCCGTTCCGGACGCGTCCTCCAACCTCAGTTAAATCTCCATTTATTCGACACCATTTTTCACCAAACCTATTGACAGCAGACGCAGTTCCTGTATAATGATATTTGCGTCATGTTTATTATTAGTAAACTTTTAAGTTAATTTTACATTCATTTAGTAAATGTAAACTTTTTTCTTATTATATTATCCATTCACAGGCCGCCTTCCCGTCCGGCACGGCAGGCCGCCTCTGTCCCGCGCGAAAGGAGGAGACCGTGAACATCGGAGCCAAATTAAAAGAACTGCGCACGTTAAAGGGCCTGACCCAGGAAGAACTGGCGGACCGTGCAGAGCTTTCCAAGGGATTCATCTCCCAACTGGAGAGGGATTTAACCTCCCCGTCCATTGCCACCCTGATGGACATTCTGCAATGTCTTGGAACCACCATCGGTGAATTTTTTAATGAAACGCCGGAGGAGCAGATCGTCTTCGGCAAAAACGACTATTTCACCAAGGAAGACACAGAACTGAAAAATGAAATAAAGTGGATTATCCCAAATGCCCAGAAAAATATTATGGAACCGATTCACCTTGTCCTCTCCCCCGGCGGCTCCACGTATCCTGACACTCCGCATGAAGGGGAGGAATTCGGATACGTGCTTCAGGGCAGTATTTCCATTCATCTGGGAAACCGCACTTATAAAGCAAAAAAAGGGGAATCCTTCTATTATACGAGCGATAAGACCCACTACCTGTCAAGCAGGTCAGGAGCATCCATCATTTGGGTCAGCTCGCCGCCAAGCTTCTAAATTATAATACACACGGAGGAAAAGTATGAGCCAGCCATTAATTGATTTAGTTAACATTACCAAGAGCTATGACAGCAATGTTGTCCTTGACGATCTCTGTCTATCTGTCCGGGAGAATTCCTTCGTCACTCTTCTCGGTCCAAGCGGCTGCGGCAAGACGACGACGCTGCGCATCATCGGCGGTTTTGAATCCCCTGATAAAGGAGGCGTGATTTTCGGAGGAAAAGATATCACCAAACTCCCGCCCAATAAACGGCAATTAAACACCGTATTCCAAAAATATGCGCTGTTTCCCCATATGAGTATTGCCGATAATATTGCCTTCGGCCTGAAAATCAAGAATAAACCCAAGAATTACATTGAAGACAAAATTAAATATGCATTAAAGCTGGTAAACCTGGATGGTTTTGAAAACCGCTCCGTAGATTCCCTGAGCGGCGGGCAGCAGCAGCGTATCGCCATAGCCCGCGCCATCGTCAACGAACCGAAGGTCCTGCTTCTGGACGAGCCGCTGGGAGCCCTGGATCTCAAGCTGCGCCAGGACATGCAGTACGAACTGATCCGGCTGAAAAATGAGCTGGGAATCACATTTATTTATGTCACCCATGATCAGGAAGAGGCCCTCACCATGTCCGATACGATTGTCGTAATGAACCAGGGCTACATCCAGCAGATGGGCTCTCCGGAGCAGATATACAACGAGCCGGAAAATGCCTTCGTAGCCGATTTTATCGGCGAGAGCAACATTGTAGACGGCCTGATGCTCCATGATGAACTGGTAGAGATCTTCGGCGCAAAATTTGCCTGTGTGGACCGTGGTTTCGGCGTAAACCAGCCTGTGGACGTGGTTATCCGTCCGGAAGACATCGATCTGGTAAAGCCGGAACAGGGAACCCTTGAAGGCATTGTCACCCACCTGATTTTTAAAGGCGTACACTATGAGATGGAGGTTACGACCCCCGACGGTTTTGAATGGCTGGTTCACAGTACGGATATGTGCCCGGTAGGCGAGAAGGTCGGCATCCATGTTGATCCTTTTGATATCCAGATCATGAACAAACCAGCCTCTGAAGACGAGGAGGCGGTAAGCATCGATGAATAAATCTGTAAAACGGCTTCTGGCCGGACCTTATATTGTCTGGATGATCGGTTTTACCATCATCCCGCTCCTGCTGATCGTCTTCTACGGACTGACCGACAAAGGCGGAGCGTTTACACTGGCAAATGTGTTGTCCATCGGCACGCCGGAGCATGCCAAGGCTCTGTTTTTATCCCTGGGCCTCTCTCTGCTCAGCACCCTGATCTGCCTTGTCCTGGCTTACCCGCTGGCTATGGTTCTTCGCAGGAAGAATATCGGCCAGGGAAGCTTTATGGTATTCATTTTCATTCTTCCGATGTGGATGAATTTCCTGCTGCGCACACTGGCATGGCAGACGCTGCTGGAGAAAAACGGAGTTATCAACGGCATTTTGAATTTTCTGCACCTGCCGAATATTGCCATCATCAACACTCCATGGGCGATCATCCTGGGTATGGTTTATAACTTCCTGCCCTTCATGATTCTCCCGATTTACAACGTACTTGCCAAAATCGACGACAACACGATCAATGCGGCTAAAGACCTGGGCGCCAATGAATTTCAGACTCTGACCCATATCTGGATTCCACTCAGCCTGCCCGGAATCATCAGCGGAATCACGATGGTTTTCGTCCCTGCCCTGACCACTTTCGTTATCTCGAACCTTCTGGGCGGCAGCAAAATCCTGCTGATTGGCAATGTCATCGAGCAGGAATTTACAAAGGGCAGCAATTGGAACCTGGGTTCCGGTCTTTCCCTTGTGCTGATGATATTCATTTTACTGAGCATGGCCCTCATTGCAAAATACGATAAAGAAGGGGAGGGCACGGCATTCTGATGAGAAAATATACATTAAAACAATTTTTCCAGGACTTTTACCTGGTACTGATCCTGATATTTTTATATGCCCCCATTGTTACAATGATGGTTCTGTCCTTCAATAATACAAAGTCCAGAACACTCTGGGGCGGTTTTACGACCAAATGGTACACGCAGATGTTTGAGAACCAGGCGATTATGAATGCCCTTTACAACACCCTGCTTATCGCTTCCCTGTCGGCGCTCATTGCGACAATTATCGGCACCGTGGCCGCTATCGGCATTAACAGCATGAAAAAAGTCCCTCGCACCATTGTCATGGGCGTGAACAACATTCCGATGTTAAACTCCGAGATTGTAACCGGTATCTCCCTGATGCTGGCATTCATTGCCTTCGGCATCTCCCTGGGATTCAAAACCGTTTTAATCGCCCACATTACATTTAACATCCCATATGTGATTTTGAGCGTTATGCCGAAATTAAAGCAGACAAATAAATCCACTTACGAAGCGGCGATGGATCTGGGTGCAGGCCCGGTTCAGGCATTCTTTAAAGTAGTATTTCCCGACATTATGCCGGGTGTCCTGTCCGGCTTCCTGATGGCCTTTACGATGTCGCTGGATGACTTTATCATCACCCACTTCACAAGAGGCGCAGGAATCGATACGCTTTCCACGCTGATTTACAGTGAAGTGCGCCGCGGTATCAAACCTTCCATGTATGCGCTTTCCACGCTGATTTTCGTGACAGTCCTGGTGCTGCTGATCATCACCAATTTTTCACCGGAGGAAACGAAAAAAACAGCTGTTCCATTGTCGCCGGAAGAAAATGCCAGACGGTTAAACCGCAGAAAGAGAAACAGCAATATCAAACGCGCTGTTCTCGCCGCGGCAACCGTGGTAATTATCTGTGTGGTCGGTTTCACCACCTATGGCCGCTATTCCACCAAGCACTCCAACGAGCTGTATGTCTACAACTGGGGGGAATATATCGACGATTCCGTAATTGAACAATTCCGGGAAGAGACAGGTATTGAAGTGACCTATGACCTTTTCGAAACCAATGAGGAGATGTATCCCGTCATTGAAGCCGGCGCGGTCAACTATGATGTCGTCTGTCCGTCCGACTATATGATACAGAAAATGGCTGAAAACGGCCTTTTGGCTGAAATCAACTTTGACAACATTCCGAACCTTGCTAATATTGATCCGAAGTTCCTGGAAATGTCAAGGGAGTTTGATCCGGAGAATCTTTACTCCGTACCGTATACCTGGGGAACCGTCGGTATTCTCTATAACACAAAAACAATAGAGGAACGGGGTCTTCCCGTACCGAAGAAATGGTCGGATCTCTGGAATCCGGCATACAAAGGGGAAATCCTGATGCAGGACAGTGTCCGGGATGCCTTTATGGTAGCCCTGAAAGCACGCGGTTACTCGATGAACACAGAGAATATCAACGAGCTTCAGGAGGCAAAAGCCGATTTGATTGCACAAAAGCCCCTTGTTCAGGCCTATGTCATTGATCAGGTTCGTGATAAGATGATAGGCGGTGAAGCCGCGCTCGGCGTTATTTTCTCCGGAGAGATGCTCTATATCCAGGAGGAAGTGGAAAATCAGAATCTCGACTATTCGCTGGAATACGTCATTCCCGAGGAGGGAACCAACCTCTGGATTGATTCCTGGGTGATCCCGGCCGATGCAAAGAATAAAGAAAATGCGGAAAAATGGATTAATTTCCTCTGCCGCCCCGACATCGCCCTGAAGAACTTTGAGTACATCACCTACGCGACGCCGAATAAAGCGGCAAAAGAGCTTCTGGATGAAGACATGCAGAACAACAAGGCTGTCTTCCCCGACATGGACCAGCTTGAAAACTGTGAAGTCTACCGTTATCTCGGGGATGAAACTGACGCAGTTTACAACAATCTGTGGAAAGAAGTCAAATCAAACTGATGAAAACACGCTCTAAGGAGCAGACACCCTGACTGCACCGCTGAATCATTTCATTATCCCGGAAAATATGGCTGCCGAAAAGGCGGTCCTGCTTTCCGGGATATTTTTCTCTGCGCTTACTGCCTCCCGCCCCCGGCCTTCCCGCTTTTACTCCCTGCGTTCATTCTGACCGCCGTTAGCCAGATTTCTCAGATGCAGATATACCGTATTCTTTGAGATATCAAGGGCATGGGCCACCTGGACCACCGCTTCCTTCACCTGGAAAATCCCTTTGTCGTGGAGAATGCGCACAATTTCCTTATTTTTATTGGAACTGATTACAGACGCATCAGCCATTACTTTGGTTTTAGCTTCTCTGACAGAGGAGGCAATCAATCCCTCCATGTCCTCATTAAAGCTTTCCGTAATTGCAGGCGTCGCCGGAGGTTCATTAAAGAATGAGGATAACATGGTTGAAAACGGAATGTCCAAATGCAGATTAATGCATAAAAGGCCGATAATTCTCCCTCCCTCGCCGATAATTGGTATTGTAGCTGATTTAAGAGTGCTGCCATTCTTTCTGTTGAAATAGACAAGGGAGTGGGGGGAACTCTGTTTTCTAATCCGCTCCAGCATCGTAAGCGCCAGATCGGTGATTGGCGCCCCCTCTTCCCGGTTTGTATAATGGCCGTTAATAATCTTGATAACCGAATGTTCCAAGTCCTCCAGACTGTGGAGAACCAGTTCATAACCTTCCCCAAAATATTCGCTGAAACCGTCTAACACCGTTTTATATGAATCCAGAATCAGCCTGTCCGCCTTTGTCAATATTAAATATGCCGCCATCTGCTAATCTCCTTCCCTCCCTGAATCATAGTTAAATTATACCATCTGCTATCCTGTGAATAAATCAGGAAATATGAAATTATAATGAAATTTATTTTAGTAAAAATCTCCTATTAACCATTATAACTGTAAATCTCTGTATATTCTATAGAAATAATCAGTCTTTTAAATTTATATTTAAATAAAATTATAGCTATTGACAAAAAATTAATAGTATGATATCCTCCAATTACGGATAATATACTGATAATTCTTACTGAAAGCAATCAATCGCAAAGTCAAAAACTGCATGTATACATCTTGACACTCCCCCATTAAACTGAATTTTATTTCATTGTACCTATAAAACCAGAACCAATATTTTAATTTAATAAATAAGGGAGGGTACCTATCTATGAAAAAAGAAAGAAAAATCAAAGAACTCACAATCCCCATGGCCTTGTTCGGTTTTTTTGCACCGCTCCTGCTGATCCTGCTTCTTCTCTCGCAAGGGGTGGGAATCATGCTGGCGCTGACGGCAGCCATCTGCGTGGAAAGCATTTTTGGCGTCTATCTGGGATATTCATGGGAAGACATTGAAGAATACGCATTAAAAGGAATTGGGCGTGTAAATCAGACCGTTATCGTAATGATACTGATCGGAATGTTGATCGGTGTCTGGATTTCCGCCGGAAGTGTACAGACCATGCTATATTACGGAATCAATTTAATCCATCCCAAACTGTTTCTTCCCATCGCGTTTATTATCTGTATTATCACCTCCTTAGTGACCGGTACCTCCTGGGGAACGGCCGGGACAATGGGCATCGCCTTGATAGGCATCGCCCAGGGACTGGGTATCCCGGCTCCGATGGCGGCAGGCGCCATCATCTCGGGCGCTCTGGTAGGCGACAAGCTCTCCCCTCTCTCCGACACAACATTGCTGGCAGCCGCCACTTCGAGAGTAAAACTGTTCGACCACATTTTATCGCTTTGTTATGTCACTCTTCCGGTATCTATAATTTCGATAATTGTATACAGTATATTAGGATTTAAATACGGTCACGGGGAAATGAATCTGGCTTCCGTACAGATTCTCTCAGAAAGCCTGAAGTCCTCCTGTAATATCGGTGTCCTGATGCTTGTCCCCCTTTTGTTTGTGTTAATTCTTTCAGCAATGAAAAAACCCACCATTCCCGTTTTTGCAGGCGGTCTTGTCATCGGCTGTATCTGGGCCGTCCTGTTCCAGAACATTCCCCTCACCGATGTCATCGGCTCCGCTGTAGGTGGTTTTAAAAGCGCGACCGGCAATGCCGATATTGATAAACTTCTCTCCAGAGGCGGCGCTCTGAGTATGGCGGAAACAATCTTTCTCTGTATTGGAGCCGGTATGTTCTCAGGCGTGTTTGAACGGACCGGAGTTTTATCCCGTTTAATGGATCAGTTGAGAAAGATAGTAAAATCAGTAGGCGGCCTGGTATTCTCCGTTACCTTAACCGGTATCGCGCTGATGTTCGGCGGCGCCGGACAATCCTGTACACTCAGCCTCCCGGCAATTGCCTTCAGGGATGCATTTGAGGATATGGACGTCCATCCAGGAGTCCTCTCGCGAAGTCTGGAGTGTACCGGCACCGTCCTCGGCTCCATCGTGCCATGGGATGCCTCTGCCATCCTATACAGCGGACTGTTCGGCGTATCGGTGGCCCAATATCTCCCCTTCAACCTGGTGGCCATACTTTCTCCGGTTATTGCAGTCTTAACGGCTTATATTGGATTTGGAGTTCTTAAATATAATGAACAGATGCATTTCACAATGAAATTACGCAAATATAAATAATTGTTGGTTACTACCCTGTTGTTTACAGATAGAAGGAGGCTAATATGACATCAGAAGCAATCACCAGGCTCCTAAACGGACTTCCGCGGCAAATTCTTTTTCCTGGCGTGACTCCTGTGACAAGAATGTATAATCTGGAAAAACTGGCGGGAGCCGGACCGCTTTACATAAAGCGCGACGATTTAAATGGAGTCGGCCCCGGGGGGAACAAAGTCCGTCCGTTGGAATACCTGTTAGGTGAAGCTCTGGCCCGTAAAAACGATACCATTATCGCATCCGGACAGGCAAACTCCAATCTCTGTTCGATTGCCGCATCCGCCTGCTGCAAGCTGGGCGTAAAATGTATTCTGGTACATAACAGCAACAGGCCTGAGAAGCCGGCGGGAAATGCCCTGCTTAACTATCTGTCGGGTGTGGAGGAACACTACATCGGAGAGGTATCTGAAAAGCAGCGGGAAATTTATATTTCTGAATTGGCGGATGTATTAACAAAAAACGGTAAAAAGCCATACATAATAGAAAATGGAGCAACCACCATACACGGCAGTGTCGGTTATATTCATCTTCCATTGGAGCTGGCGGCGCTTGGAAGTGAATATTCCATTACGGATTTGTTTGTGCCGGGAGGCAACGGCGGTCTCGCTTCAGGAATTGTACTTGGTACAATGCTTTTAGGGAACCCCTTTCATGTCCATGTCATTACAGTTGAAAATTCGAAGGAAGAGCTTCACCGGATTATAAAAGAGCTTGTTGAAGGCATGAAAGAATACCTTGGAACAGACATCGATTTACCGCTCGACTGCGCTATGACAATACACGAAGATTACCGGGGCGGCGGCTGGGGCATTCCTACGAAAGAAGCCGATGCCATGATTCAGACTGCTGCAAATCAGGAGGGAATTTTCCTCGAACGTGTTTATACCTCCAAAACTGTCTGGGGCATGTACGATCTTCTGAAAAAGGAAAAAATAAAAACCGGCGGCGCCTGTGTCCTGCACTCCGGCGGCTTTGCCGCCCTGTTTAACCAGTATTGATATTGTGAACTGCAAAATAATAAATAAGGTATGTTTACAGCCCTGCACAGTTTTTGCAGGGCTGGTTTCTGTTCGCAGAGGAGATTTAGTTAAGCAGGTGAGGACGCCGCCGGTACGGCCAGCGGACATGATCCGTTCCGGACGCGTCCTCCTCACCTCAGCTAGAAAGAGCAAAGAAAAGTCTTGAATTATCATTATAAAAAACGTAAAATCAAAATAGGCCTGTTTACAGGCCGCCGTTTCAGTTCACAGACTCAACACATACAACAGGATAACTGAGCTGACGTAAAAACAAGAAAGGAAGGTAAACAACCATGAAAATAGCAGTTCCATACTCAGACGGCCAGGTGTTCCAGCACTTCGGCAAATCAGAACAATTTAAGATTTATGATACAATAGATGACGAAATCATCTCCTCGGAAATCGTGGATACCAGCGGAAGCGGCCACTCTGCCCTTGCCGATTTCCTGAAGGAGAAAGGCGCAGGCGTCCTGATCTGCGGCGGTATTGGCGTTGGAGCCGTGACAGCGCTTCAGAATGCCGGAATCCAGATCCTGGGAGGGGCAGAAGGCGAGGCCGATAAATGTGTGGAAGAATTCCTTGGCGGAAGACTCCACTTCGGCGCTTCCGGCTGTGCATCCTGTTCCTCCTCCTGCGGCCATCACCACGGAGACGGGGATGAAGAAGAATGTGACGGTAATATCAGCGCCTGCGGCACCTGGTGTCATTGATGCTAAAACGGTTGATGAAAAAATTACCATAAACCTGATAACAAGGTAACAGTTCAAGCTGTCTGAGCTGTTACATAGCAAGACAAGTCCCCCGGCAATCCATGATTCAGGGAATCTGGATTGCCGGGGAACTCTTTTCTATCCTGCTTTTCAGCGTCTCAATACAAGCATCATCCCCGAACCCGATTTCAAGGATTTCCTGCGCTCCTGCGATTTCCAGAATCTCTTTTCCCGTCCTGATCCGTTCTTTATCGCGGCAAAGATCCGTTTTTGTAATCACTCCAATCACCGGTTTCCCGCCGAACATAGAACTCATGCGTGGTGAAAATGTACTCTGTTCATCGGTTGCTGAGAGAAGAAGCAGTATCACGTCCGCTTCCACTGCCGTGACTATCAGTGCGCTGTAAAACTGCTTTTGTTCCAGATATTCACCGGGCGTGTCCACAATTCCGTCCCCGATCACCTGGATAGACTGCGTCTTCCGGTAGCTGACCGTCTCCCCGGTCAGCCGCTGCCCGAGCGTCGTCTTTCCGCAGCCAATCTTTCCAATCATCATAATTTTCTTCATCGCCTAAGACCTCGTGATTTCCGTCATTGTAAAATGCAGTGTCTCGCCGAGGACGCGGAGTACATCTTTGAGAGCCGCATCCACCGCGGCCACGTCCCCGCAGATCACAAGAGAACCTGAGAAACGGTCGACAAATACGATTTCCACCTCTGCCGCCTTGGTCGCCACATCGGCTCCGATTATGGCGGCCTCGCTGGGGGTAATGGTTAAAATCCCCAGCGCTCCGCGGGTTTTGCTGACTACGCCCAGCTTTTTATATAAATCATCATTGGGGTTCGCAATCAGATGGGCCATTGTCACCTGTTTGCCGGGAACAAATTCCTGGATAATCCGCTGTTTGGAATCAAAGGGATTTCCTTGTGTCATACTGCCATCTCCTTTACAATAATGCATCAAAAATCTCTTTGCGGGGACTTGGAATAACAGTGCTGGTGACGGCGAGTCCTTTTTCTTCTCCTGCCGCCATACCGCAGCGCACGGCCTCCTCCACCGCCGCCACCTCTCCCGTAAGAACGGCAAATGATTTTCCCCCGATTCCCACACCGAGACGGACGTCCAAAAGCGTCACATCCGCCGCCTTAGCAGCCGCATCCGCCGCATATACCGCAGCTGTAACGCTGAAGAATTCCATAACGCCGACGGCATTTACGCCGTCCGGCGCCGTAGACAGGCTGATTGCCTGGATCACCTGGGGATGTATGCGGGGAATCACGACCGAATCAACGAGATGTGCGTCGATTACGGCTGCCCCCGCATCCAGGGAGGCACTCACCGCCGCCACATCCCCGTAAAATAAAATAGTATATTTCCCCGGACATACCGGCTTTGCATATAAAAGCGCCGTGTCTGCCGCCTTAAGCACTGCGTCCGCCGCTTCAATTCCTTTGGCTATACTGTTGCTTTCAAGGATTCCGATTGCTTCCATTCTCTGTGCGCTCCTTTACCACTATACTTTACTTTTTCTGTTACAGTTCAGCCTTCGGTCAAACTGCAGCAAATGCTGCACAGAAACGGCAAAAAACGCCGTTTCGCGCTGCGTAACCCGGGATTTTCACAAAAAAGCAGCGAAAACACCTCGCGGAATACACCATGACTGAACTGTTACCTATTACTCAGCTTCCGGTTACTCAGTCTCCGGTTACTCAGTTTCCGGTTATTCAGTCTCCGGTTACTCAGTCTCCGGTTACTCAGTCTCCGGTTACTCAGTCTCCGGTTACTCAGCTTCCGGACGCCTTGATTTCCAGATACTGTTCCTCCACCTTCACGACACCGCTCACCGAGGCGTGCAGCGCGCTGCCCAGACTGCCGTCCGGACAGACTGCGATAAGCCGGCCTTCCTCTACCCTCTCACCGTCCTTTACTACCGGGTGTGACGGTGCGCCGATACTCTGGCGGAGAGCCAGGCGGACCGTTCCTGCCGCCTCGGACGGGAGCACTGCCAGCTCATCAATTTGAACTGCCTCATAGGCCGCCACTCCTGCCCTGGAAGCCACGCGCCCGGTGGGCGCTTTACGCATATTCCTGTCGGGATCCGCCTTCCATTCCCCTTCTGGGCGCTGGTAGCGAAGTCCTGCTTTGGCCAGTTCTCCTTTCAGGATTCCGTTAATCCGTCTCGGCTGCAGTCCCATCGGGCACGCGAAAATTTCGCAGATTCCGCATTCACAGCAGAGGGCCGCATTTCGTATGTCGCTGTCATCCAGTATCTCGGTTATATCATGACAGGACGCCAGTTTCCGCATGATCCGGTGCGGCTTAAGAGGATGTCCAAGCAAAGCCCTGGGACAGAGCTGGGAACAGAAGCTGCACTGGATACAGGCTGATTTCGCCCGGTTCAGCATGTGCCTGACCGTGACCTCCGAGCGCCTGGCAATGCTGCTGTCCGCAGGGAGCACAATAAGACCCGACATGGTTTTTGTCACCCAGGCGTTCTCTGCCTCTTCTTTTTTAAGGAGTTTCCCCATCATGGGCCCTCCGTTTACGACCACATAATCCGGGATAAGCGGGCCGCCTGCCAGTTTCAGGCATTCACTGACCGGGGTTCCTATCGGAACCTTTGCAATGACCGGCTTTCCTACTGCTCCCGTCACAGTCAGATATTTCTGAGTAAACGGCCGCCCTTCCATCGCCTCATAGATGCAGAAAAGCGTGGCCGCATTGCTCACCACACAGCCCACGTTCAGAGGGATGCCGCCGGGAGGAACCACATTTCCCGTCACTTCATATACAATTGTCTGCTCATCTCCGGCCGGGAAAAAGCTTTCAAGCAGGTGGAGGCTGACGGATGAGGAAAAAGAATGGATTGCCTCCTCCAGAGCCTTTATCTCCCTTGTGTAGGAATGCTTGAGCGCTATGACACACCGGCCCGCTCCTGTTTCACGCAGCAGCATATCGGCGGCCTGTATCAGTTCCCGCGCCTTATTCCTCATAAGATAGCGGTCTGTTTGGAGAAGCGGCTCACACTCCGCTCCGTTGATGATAATCGTCTCAATTGTTCCATTGTATTTTGCATGAGTCGGAAATCCGGCGCCGCCGCAGCCGATAATTCCGGCCTCATAGATAAGTTTTGTCAGCTTCATATTATTCCCCCTTATCCTTCGCTATCTCAAGGGAATCAATGATGCCGACAATCGCGCTGTCAATCGGAGAGTCATCGGAACCGATGGCCCGCCTGGCTGTGCTGCCGCTCACCACCAGTACCTGCTCCCCGATTCCGGCCCCGACCGAATCGGCTGCCACAAAGGTGGCTCCATTCCTTCTGTTTGTCGTCACTTCCCGGACAATCATCAGTTTATGGCCGTTCAGTCCCTCTTCCTTTTTCGTAGCCCATACATGGCCTACCACCTGACAAATCATCATATCGGCCGCCTCCCCTCCTGCCAGTATACTTCTATCCCTGCATGGCGAAGGACATCCTTAGCCGAAGGCGTAAGAATAACGCCTTTTGCCAGGGCAAACTTTTTTTTACTCCCTGATGCAAGCTTGCGGGCCACCGCCTCCGTAATCAGCTTTCCCTCAAATTCCGGTACGCAGGTTTCTTTCTCTGTATCCGTCTCCTTGTCCATCTCTCTAACTGAATTTCCGCCGTTGTATCTGTCCGTATTTCCGGTTCCTCCGGCGGCGATTTTCATTCTGGCCGTGGCATGTTTCGGTAATATACATGCATTCGCCTCATCAAAATCGATATGCATGGCAAGGGCGGCCTGACTGCTGACGCGGCATATTACATTTTCCAGCGTGGTCCTGCGCTCCGCTCCGACAGTCACGGAAACTCTCTGACCATCCGTAATCCCTGCCTGCTCCGCCTGAGGCGGGGTGATATGTATATGAGCCTGTGCGATAATTACGCTGCCTTTCGCATGAATCATTCCCATAGAACCGATGATATACACATCCCCGGCTCCCGTTAAATCGCCCGACATCCGCAGCGGCGCATCGATTCCAAGCGTCCGGCAGTCTGTCAGCGATAACTCGGTCTGAACTGCCGCCCTCTCAGGTCCGAGAACAGCTACATTTTCAATTCTTCCTTTTGATGTGACCAAAGTGACCCGCTCTTCGCTTAAAAACTGTCCCGGCTGGGACAGGGGGCGTTTCGGCGTCAGTTTCGCCCCGGTTCCGAATAATTGTTCCACAGCCTCTCTGGTCAGATGGACATGTTTGGCTGAGACCTCCACCGGAAAATCGAGCGGCAGCTCTTGTTCTTTTCCCTGCTCTCCACATTCAGCAAGAACACGGAGGATAATTTCCTGTATCTGTTGTCTGTTCATAAAATGTACCGGGGCGCCGTTATGCATCCGCTCCCGGCTCCCCTGCCCCTCCTATCCTGGATTTTAATAACAGCTCAGACAGCATGAACTGTTACGGCTTCTGCTGTGTTTTGCAAAAAAGGATGTAAATTCCGCTGCTGAGCCTGTTTAAATGTCTGATAATCCCCAGCGTATCCCCCTCGTGAAACGCGTTTGCCGCACTAAGCTCCGCCTCCCTCACCTGTGTCCGCAGCAGGTTCAGCTCCAAAGCCTGCTCTCCCATTGTGGGATCGGGAACCGGATGTTCTATTCCAAAATACTCCTTCACATTGTGGGACATGCGTCGTAGTTCCTCATGTCCCAGCCCAAACAGCAATATTTCTCCGAGTCTTTCCTCTTTTACCTCGGCTCCGAGAATTGCCCTCAGATAACACAGGACACTGTCAAGCGCAGCGCGGAGGGCTTCATCCTCCTTATATTTTGCCTGCATCAGCAGCACCCGCGCCTGAAGGCCATCCAAATGTCCCCTGAGTGCGATGCGCGGATGCGTTTTGGGTACCAGAAGATTTCCCCGCAGATGGGTCATATCCTCCGGCTTTTCCCCATACCCCTCACCGGTTGCAGCGTCAATATAGGTATGGCTTCCCTGCTTTTTAATCGGAGTACGGGTCATTACGGCGTGAACCGGCGCTTCTCCGGAATCAAATTTAAGATTTACCGCCCGATCCCGGAGGTATTCTCTTGCCGACGGCGTGACAAAGGTCCCCTCGGGCACATGATATTCCTTAGCGTCTCCCCGAATCTTCTCTGTCCTTAAATCAGCTTCTGTCAGCACTCTCATATTTCATCCGGCTTATTCAGCGTCGAGTACCGGCAGAATAAGTTCCACTTCGCCGTGAGGACGCGGAATTACGTGGACGGATACAAGTTCACCGATATTTCCTGCCGCTGCCGCGCCTGCATCGGTGGCCGCCTTTACCGCTCCGACATCGCCGCGGACCATTACCGTCACAAGACCGCCTCCCACATGCACCTTGCCGATCAGGGTCACGTTAGCTGCTTTTACCATTGCATCGGCTGCTTCAATTGAAGCAACCAGTCCTTTTGTTTCCACCATTCCCAACGCCTGTAATGCTGCCATGATATTCTCTCCTTTTCTATTCACTCAATTGTCGCAACAGTTCATACAACATGAACTGTTTAAATTGCTGCCCATCGGGTCTTCCGTTACTGTACGTCCAGCTTCGGCAGAATCATCTCCACCTCGGCGTGGGGACGAGGAATCACATGGACGGATACAAGCTCGCCCACACGGCCTGCCGCCGCTGCTCCCGCATCGGTGGCTGCCTTTACCGCTCCCACATCGCCGCGGACCATTACCGTCACAAGACCGCCTCCCACATGTACCTTGCCAATCAAAGTTACATTTGCCGCCTTAACCATGGCGTCAGCCGCTTCAATCGAACCAACCAGTCCCTTTGTCTCTACCATTCCCAGTGCCTGTAATGCTGCCATAATCTTATCCTCCTTGAATTTTCTAATCATGTAACAGTTCAGACAGAATGAACTGTTACCGCATTCGGCTTGCGATAACCTGCACGCTCCGCGCACAGGCCGCCGCCTTTAATTAAAATCGCTGCGCGATGAGCCGACTGCCTGCTGCCACTGCCTTTTCGCACGGTCCGCACAGCAAATGCGCAGACCTGTCTGAACGGTTACGAATCATTCTTTGTTATTTTATCGTTTTGCACGCAGCCGCGCGATGACGGCGCGTGTAATTGCCTCAATGTCTTCTTCCCTCAAATCCTCCATGCCGCCTGCGGCAAAAGCGTCCGATGCTGCAAAAGCGCCGCGCTCCGTCCCGTCGCTGTCTCTTAAATCGGCCAGCTCGCAGAGACCGTAGGCCACACGGCGGATATTGATCAGGTTAAGCGGTGTAATATTGTCTGACGTAGCACTGCCTCCGACTGCTCCGCAGCCCAGCGTCAGTGCCGGGGCCAGTCCTGTCGTGGCGCCGACTCCCCCCAATGCACCCGGTGTGTTGACGAGAATGCGCGACACCGGTTTCTTCATGGCAAATTCCCGGACCACTTCCCGGTTATTCGTATGCAGGGTCATCGTATGGCCGGCCCCTTCATTTTGCAGGATGCGGATACACAGCTCACACGCCTCCTCCCAGCTCTCCACCACAAAGTATGCCAGAATCGGACAGAGCTTTTCACGGGAATACGGATTTTTCTTGCTGACATTTTCCGGGTCCTGGCGCGAAACGAGAAGGCGTGTCCCGGCCGGGATCGAAAGCCCTGCCATATCGGCAATCTGCTGCGCCGTCTTGCCCACAATCTTCGGATTCATCGTTCCATTTGCCCGGAGCAGAAAGCCGGACAGCTTCTCCGACTGTTCCTGTGTCAGGAAACAGGCGCCCTGGCGCTTCAGTTCCTCCTCCACCTGTCCCGTAATACAGCGTTCCGTCACAATAGACTGCTCTGATGCACAGATTGTGCCGTTGTCAAATGTTTTTGAGTCCATAATACGCCGGACTGCCGATGTTATATCGGCCGTATGCTCGATATAGGAAGGCCCGTTTCCCGGCCCGACTCCCAATGCCGGATTGCCGGAGGAATATGCGGCATGAACCATGGCCTCTCCCCCTGTGGCGAGGATGATGCTGACGTCGGGATGCTTTAAAAGCGTATCCGTCGCTTCCATCGTCGTCAGGCTGACACAGCCCACCGCGCCCTCCGGCGCTCCGGCGAGCTCCGCAGCTTCCCGGATTACTTTATACGTCTCCGTAATACAGTTCTTCGCCCCGGGATGAGGGCTGATGATGATGGCATTTCCCGCTTTAATGGAGATAATACTCTTATACATTGCCGTTGAGGTTGGATTGGTGGACGGAATCAGGGCGGCAACAACTCCCATCGGGACGCCGATTTCACAGATTCCCCTCTCCTTATCCTCCCTCAAAAGCCCAACTGTCTTTAAATCCCTGACAGACTCCCAGGTTATCCTGCTGCCCAGAGTGTTTTTCAGAACCTTATCCTCCCACCTGCCAAATCCGGTTTCCTGTACTGCCATTTTGGCAAGCCTCTCTGCATGCTCCATACATGCGTCCGCTACGGATGAACAAATATCATCCAATTTTTCCTGCGGAAACGTTGAAAGCATCTTCTCCGCCTCCTTCGCGCGGGCAACCAGCTCCCGCACTTCCTGTATCGATTGCAAATCACGATCCAATGTCAATTTGATCACGTCCTTTCTGTTAATATACAAGAGGCGTCCCCGCCACCCGGCGCACCGACTCCGCAAATGCCTCGCAGGCGGCCCGGCAGGCGGCCTGGCTTCCGCAGAGCAGTCCCCCTGCAAAGTTTGTCTCGGTCGGGGGGCCGTAATAAGTCTTAAGCTTCACGTCGGCCGCCTTCAGCGCCGCGTCCAGACCTACCGCAGCCTCCAGCGGGGGCGCTATCAGATAGGCCATGGCAGTTCCTTCTTTTACACCGGCCTGGGCGGACAGGTACGAACCGGTCCGTGAAATGCAGTGGGCGAAGTATACCACGGAGCCGTCCTCATTGGCCGTATAAAAATGCGCCTCATTTTCTATGTAAGCAAACGCCGCATCCAAACCGCTGCGCACCTCCTCCGGATCCGGTCCGGATAAAATCCCGATAAACTCACCGGCCAGAGCGGTGCTGGCATTGGCAGCTCCTGCATACATACTTTTTGCGTAAGCCACGGACACATCCGCCTTTTTAGTCGCCTCATCCAACGCCGCATATGACACATCATCACAGTCTGTCGTAAAAATCCCCAGGCTCCGGTCGCCGGGCCGCACATCCAGATGTTCCCGCAGCGCCGGATCGGCGTTCGGCAGAATGCGGACGCCAAGCACCCGCGTGCCGACTTGTCTTGAAACCATGTTTCACCTCCGTTACGATTTACAGCGGCTGTTCCGGCCATACTCCAAACCGGCGCCTACTTTTTAAGTTCCACCCCGCTGGCCTGTTTTTCCAAAATCAGCGCCAGCAGCTCTACAATATAGGCTCCTGCTTCCACTGCCGGGACACCGTCCTTATGTATGTTGGAAACAACCGTCCTTCTCGCCTCCGGCATTCCCACCTTTGCATGGTAGGCTATATAGGCGCTCATGCTTTCCGCCGTCGCCAGACCGGGACGTTCGCCGATAAACGAACAGACCACCTTTGCCCCCACCAGCTCCGAAATGCGGTCCTGCGCCCCCACGCGTCCATATTTGACAAATATCGGAGTACCAGTAGTCAGTCCCTTTTCCTTCAATCCTTCCGCCACCACGGGAAGGATACGCGCCGCATTGGCCTCAATCGCGGAGGAAGAAAGTCCGTCGCTGATAATAATCTGTATATCCGGGTTTTGGATGCATTTTTCTTTAATCAGTGCCTCTGTCTCTTCGTCAAACTCCCTCCCGAGATCCGGTCTGGTCAGAAAAATATTTTTATCGGCACAGCGTGTGGTGACGGCAAGCAGCCCCAGCTGACCGGTTAATTCCTCACCGACATCCATGAGTACGGCATCCCTGGCCGCCGCGTGGTCAGCGCGGAGAGTCAGAAGTGTCATAGTCTTTAACCTGGGTCCGGAACGGCCCACTCCGATACGGGCTGTTGTCTTCGTCATCATCCGCCTCAGTGCATCCGGATCCTCGGGATGTACGAGAAGCGGAATCTTTTTATTCCTTTCCTTATCCTCAAAAGCAGAGGGCTGTGTTCCCGGATCCTCTCCTTTACCGCCTCCGGCCGGAGCCATATCGGTTCTTACTTCCTCCGGCACGGCTCCCTGTGAACTCCGGTGAATGGAACGCCTGATATCCGCACCTGATGCATGGGAGGATATCATAAAATCCGTTGTTGGCCGGCCTCCTGTCCCATAAACACAGGCCGCTTGTCCGGCTTCCTGCGCTCCGGCACGGCTTCCTGCTTCCGTCCTGTCTCCGGCCTGCAGTTCGGAAAGGATTTCATCTGCAATCCGCTCTATTTCCGTCTGTCCAAGCATATGCTCACCGTCCTTTCCTCATAAATACAGTTGGGTCTCCGGCTTTTCCCGTCAGTCTTCCATTTTCCATAATCCCCATTCGCTCCAGCCAGCGTTCAAATGCCGGTATGGGACGCAGACCGAGAATTTCCCGGATTGTACCGATATCATGGTACGCGTTCGTCTGATAATTCAGCATCACATCGTCGCTTGTAGGCACACCGAGTATATAATTGACTCCGGCAGCTCCCAGAAGAAGCGCCAGATTTTCGATATCGTTCTGATCCGCCATCATATGATTCGTATAGCAGCAGTCGCAGCCCATCGGCAGTCCCGACAGTTTCCCCATAAAATGATCTTCCAGGCCGGCGCGGATCACCTGTTTGGAATCATACAAATATTCCGGACCGATGAAGCCCACAACCGTATTGACCATAAATGGATGGTAGCGCCTTGCAAATGCATAGCACCGGGCCTCCATTGTCACCTGATCCGCATTCCAGTGCGCATTGGAGGAAAGCTCACTCCCCTGGCCCGTCTCAAAATACATTACATTTGGCCCGGCCGCCGTACCATGGGTACGCAGAAGCGCCAGAGCCTCCTCCACCGTCTCCGAGGAGAATCCGAACGCGCGGTTCCCCTTTTCACTTCCGGCTATTGACTGGAAAATCATATCGCAGGGCGCTCCCTGCCTGAGGGCCTCTATCTGGGTCGTGATATGGCCCAGCACACAGATTTGGGTGGGAATTTCAAGTGAATTCCTCACCTCATCAAACCGTTTCAGAACCTCAGCCAGACTGGATACCGTGTCATTTACCGGATTCAGGCCTATCAGCACATCGCCGCAGCCGTATGACAGCCCCTCAAACAGGGATGCCGTGATTCCTTCCACATTATCCGTCGTGTGGTTGGGCTGGAGCCGCGTGCCCATGATTCCCCGCTCGCCGACCGTTGTGTTGCAGCAGGCCGTGACGCGTATTTTCTGCGCGCCATAAATCAAGTCCAGATTTGTCATCAGCTTGCAGACAGCCGCAATCATCTCAGCCGTAAGTCCTCTGGACATGCGGCGGATCGCGCTATCATCCGCCTCATAGGACAGCAGCCACTCCCGCAGGTCACTGACCGTCCAGTTTTGGATCCTTTCGTAAATCCTCTGGTTGAGCCCGTCAATATTAATTCTGGTAACTTCGTCCTCCTCATAGGGCGCCGCAGGATTCTCGTACAATTCCTTCAGCGTCATAGCCGCAAGAACCTCCTTTGCGGCTATCCGTTCTATATCAGACTGAGCCGCCACACCGGCCAGGACATCGCCCGACTTGTGTTCCCCCGCTTTTGCCAGGACTTCCTTTACCGAATCAAACACGAAAGTCTGTCCCGATAGTATTGTCTTATATTTCATGTTTACCTCCAAGTTGGCTTACCGTTCTCTCGTAACAGTTCAGACAGCATGAACTGTTATGTTTTCTCTCAACCGAAAATCAGCGTCTTAACAATCACCGGAATGACAAGCCCGTTCATGATAGGGCGGCCAAAATCAACAAAATTATTAAACTCGGCTTTCACCGCATCCACCGCCACCAGCGGCCGTTTCCCCGACAGCTTCTGCCGTATTATCTGCCCCAGCGCTTTTGCAATATCGGAGCGCACCATCAAAAGCAGTGGGACCTCCGGCAAAAGCGCGCGGTCAAGAGCATCCGCCGTCACGGCCGCCAGTTTTTTCAGTTCCTGATAATCCGGATCCCTTCTCCCTTCCATTGCCAGCACCATGCAGGCCGCATCATTCTGAGCCAGGAACCATTTTATTTTTTCATACAGGAATTTGCTGTCACCGCCCCAGCATCTCTCCTCCTCACTCAGCGTAAGCTTCAGGACCGGCACGTTTTTCATCGGAAACAGCCCCTCCGTATAAGAAATCGTACTGCCGGAAATTGTAGTTGTGTAATTTCCCGCACCAATCACCGTAGCCCGGATTGTCTCCGACGCATCCAGCACCCGGAATGCCTGAAACAGGCGGCCGCGCCGCACCGCGTTTCCGAGAATCACACCGATATCGCCGTAAGCAAACGGCTCCCGCCCCGGCTGGTAGATACAGTCTGCCACACCTCCCGAAAAACAGACGAACCGGACAGGGCGGTCCGCCGGAAGTTTGAACAATGCAGACCCCTGCGTCCTGACTTCCTCCAGAAGCGGCGTCGGTTCCGCCACTCCCAGCATCTGCTCCAGCACCTCGCTCATTTTGTCACACAGCCTATTCAATGTCTCTACAGATACCGGTTCCCCTTTTACAAGATTCAGATGACAAGCCTGCGCAATCCGTCCGGCGCTGGGGCTGATATAGGCAATTCTCCCCCGGCTGTCAAGAGTAACCTGACGGCCTCCAATGTCCAGACAGCCCCTGGCCCGCACTTCGCCGCCGTCAAACAAGACAACATTCGTCGTCCCTCCACCGATATCCAGATTCACAACCACAGCCCCATTTTCCTCCGAAAACTCCCAGGCTCCGCTTCCCTGCCCGGCAATCACGGATTCCAGATCCGGCCCGGCCGTCGATACGACAAAATCACCGGCAAAACCGCTCAGCAGTTCCAGCACCATGCGCGCATTTTCCTTGCGCGCTGATTCTCCCGTTATAATGACGGCCCCTGTCTCAACCTGATTTGCCGTAATTTTGGCTGATGCATACTCCGTTTCTATCATTTTGCGGAGAGCCTCCCCGTCGATGAGTGACTCGTCAATCAGCGGCGTGCGGTGGACCGGACTTTGATAAACCACTTCCTTTCCGATAATCGAGACAGCGGGAACCGAAAAATAGCCGGCTGTATTTTCAACCGTCAGCCGGCTGAAAATCACCTGTGAAGTTGATGTCCCGATATCAATCCCCACACTGAGCATCTGGGTATGTTCCATCCCCACTCTCCTTTCCTTCCAGAAGAAAGAACCCCGCGAGCGAGATTCTCCGCCTGCAGCGGATCGCTTCGGCGGGTACACTTTCCCGTAAAAAAGCAAAAAAGACCCAGAGTGCGGAATTATCCATTCCTCACTCTGAGCCTTATTGCTGTCACGCCATACCCTGTTGTATGGTGAAAATATGTAGTTTGTTACTGGCAATTCTTCCCTCTGCCTGTTGAGGCAGGGGATATTTGCTTCTTTTGTTAAATTATATAATTGGGGGCGCGATCTGTCAATAAGGAGATTTAATTAAGCAGGTGAGGACGCCGCCGTAGGCCAGCGGACGGGATGGTGGGGTGAGTATATGAGTCTTTCGTCCCGGGGAAGATTGTCGTGGTTTGGGGCTGCGGGCGAAGATAAAGTCTGCGGAGCACACTCCCGCTCTGTGAAATGCATCGCGCTGCTAAGCTCGGTACGACCTCGCTAATCAGCGATGGATTTCAACGGCATCCGCAGACTTTATCTTCCCCTCCGCCCCAGGGGCAATTCATTCCGGCCGGATTCCCCCTCCACAACCAACTTCCCACGGGGACGGAAGACTCAGCCCGCCCCCTCACCACACCGGACATGGTCCGTTCCGGACGCGTCCTCCCAACCTCAGTTAAATCTCCAGTTCATATACATCCGGCCGCCTGTTCTCCCACACAGCCAGGTTCTTCTTCGTAGTCCGCGCATACTCCAGATCAATCTCACCGTACACGACGCAGTTGCGTCCCTGGGCCGAGCTGACAGCAATTCCCCTCGGATCCACAACCATGGACATTCCAAACGGGTGATCGTCATGCACTGCGCCGAACTGGTTGCAGACAGCAACATAGGTCAGATTGGTCAGAGCGCAGCTTCTCACCAGCAGATCCCAGTCATTGGTACGCGGCGGCAGGGGCTGACCCGCCGGGAACTCGGAGGATACGACGATGATGTCGGCCCCCTGAAGAACCATAGTTCTGGCCTGTTCCGGAAAACGCAGATCATAGCATACCTCAAAACCGACCTTACCGAAGTCAAAGTCAACCAGGCAGAGCCTGCTGCCTGCCTCCACGTAGGAGGATTCTTTATATCCGGCGGCGTCAAACAGGTGGATTTTATCATAAAATCCTATCTCTTCCCCTTCCCTGTTCAGCATGATGGAATGGTTGCTGACCTTTCCGTCTTTCGCCACCGCGGCAAAACTGCCGGGAATCAGATTCACGTGGTACTCCCTGGCCAGCTCCTTCATGCGGTCGATAAACGGGTGGGGACGGCTGACATCAATGGCAATACGCCTGGCATCATCTTTGTCAACCGGTGTGTAATAGCAGTACTCCGGAAATACGATTAAATCCAGTTCTGCTCTTGAATTTTCTACAGCCTGTAAAAACAGCCGCTCTATCTCCGCCATATTTTCTTCCGGTGTTCCGACGCTTCCCATCTGGCAAAGTGCTACTTGTACCATATACTTACCCTCTCTTCCTCTCTGCTAATCCGCTTTCTATTCCACCTTGCTCAATTCTCCGATAGCCCCTTTGACACCTTCTTTTACAAGGCGCTCCAGATTCACGAATTTATCTACATATCCGCCTTCTGCGAAATTTTCTCTCCATCTCACTTCATTGGCATCCATCGCTTTTGCCGCCTTCACCAGTTCCTCAAACTGATCCGCCGGAGCGCAGATTACGCCGTCCACATCACCGTACACGATATCGCCGGGGCGGACCACACAGCCGCCGCAGTTGACCGGTACCCCGTATTCGCCGTCGAGTCCCTTAAAGGTGTTTGTCACACAGGCGCGGCCTGTGGAAAATACAGGGAATCCCATTGCCCGGATGGCCCTGGTGTCCGTATTTGGCCCATCTACTACGATTCCGGCCATGCCCAGTGTCTTTGCGGACAACGCCACCATCTCACCGAGGCAGGCGATTCTCTTGTCTCCCATTCTGTCGATTACGATCATGGAGCCCTTGGGAGCCTGTTTCATCGCATAATAGAGCATTGCATTGTCGGTTCCAGGAAGTCGTATTGTAAATGCCGGTCCGATGGCTTTAATGTCATCGCTGATCGGGTAAATGCCGGTCATATAGCCCCCCTGTACATGATGTCCGATCTGAGCCGGGTCCGTTGTAAGCGCAATTTCAAATAATTCATTCTGAGTCATGATTTTTCTATCCTTTCTTTTATCATTCATATTTCATTTATTTTATATTTAATTCTTTTCATGTTTGTCACAGCATGAACGCAGTCATGCAATATGCAGCATCTCTTCTCTGTCATCCCCCTGCCAGAAGACTCATAATCGTATTCGGTACAAAAGTCGAAACAGCCGGAATCAGGGAAGTGAGTATCAGCGCAATTCCCAGCGGTATGTACATCGGCACCACCGACTTGATAACCTTCTCCGAAGGCACGTTGGCAACCCGCGAGACCGCATATATACATAGTCCGAAGGGAGGCGTGCTCAGCCCTATCATCAGGTTCATAACCATCATGACGCCGATATAAACCGGGTCCATTCCGAATCCCTGGGTAATCTGCAGCACGATTGGGGCTGTTAAAATCAGGGCGCAGTTGCTCTCCATGAACATTCCCATAATCAGCAGAATAATGTTGACAATCAGGATTACAGCCAGCGGAATATTTGCCACAGGGCCCAGCAGGGCGATAATCTTGGCCGGAAGGTTCTCAAGCATCAGGGCCTTTGTAAAAATGCCGCCCGCCGTCATAATGACCATGATCGAGCTGACCGATTTACATGTCTCTTTTACACATCTCCAGAATCCGCTCCAGGTCAGCGAACGGTGGCAGATTCCCAAAAGCAGCATATAGAGCACAGCCATGCCTCCTGTCTCGCCCGGGCTGAAGATTCCGGACAGCATCGTAATCAGAATCAGGAGAGGAGCAATGGCGATTGGAAGAGCGCGGAAGAACAATTCCCGAATGGAGCGTTCCTCTTTCATCATCGCTTTTGCCATCGGCGGGTTTACCAGCTTCTTTTTATCGACCAGCAGAACGTAAAACAGCAGCATGGCCGACATCAGGATGCCGGGCCCCACGCCCCCCAGCAGAGACTTGACGCTGGAAATCTGTGCAATCGTCGCATACAGAACGAGCGGTATACTGGGCGGAAAGATAGGACCAACGGTGGAGGCCGCAATCGTAAGCGCCGCTCCGTAATCCCTCTCATACCCCTCCTCTTCCATGGAATCCACGAAAATAGGCCCCAGGCCGCAGACACCGGCAATCGCAGCGCCAGACATACCGGCGAAAATAAGGCTTAATACAACTGCGATACGGGAAGAATATCCACGCTTTCCTTTTGCAAGGGCGCGGGCAAAGTCAAATGCCCTTGCCGTCTCCCCCAGCTCACTTACCAGATTTCCCATCAGGATAAATGCAGGAACAGCCAACAGGGAAAAGGACATAGTAGACTGATAAAACGAGTAGGCTACCAGTGAAAGCGAAGTCCCCGATACAATATAGTAGATAATCGCGGGCAGGCCCATGGCGACCACGATAGGCGCTCCTACGGCCAGCAGGCCCACAAATCCAATCAGGAGTAGAATCATATTCATGCTTTCTGTGCCCTCCTCTCCTTAAATATCTCATACAGGCTGATGCATTCCTGAATAATCCACATGGCGGAGCCAAGTACAATCAGATAATGCACATAGCGTATCGGGATATGACACGCGGCAGTCGTCAGTTTCATCGTGGTTGGAATCAGCAGGGATTCACTGTAAATAACAAATGCACAGTAAATAATGCAGATTGATTTTCCGGCCACATCCATGTAAAACTTTAATTTAGGCCATATCTGGAAAAGTATTTCCAACTGCAGGTGGGCTCCTTCTTTTTCGCACTGTGCCAGATAACAGAAAATCAGTCCGACAAAGCACAACTCCGCAACCTCCTCACTCCAGGTTGTCGAAAATCCCAAAAAGGTGCGGCAGAAAATCTGAATATCAAGAGCCGCAATGATAATAATGCACCAAATCCCGCTTATGCCGCCGATAAAGTTTCTAAATGTATTCCACACTTTACCCAATATAGACATATTGATTTCTCCTTTTCATATGAAGCAGCAATGTGAGTCTGAACTAATTAAATTTATCATTCTCCGCTGCCTGAGAAATGGGGGAATCCATTCCTCAAGGCTGTACGGCACGGATCAGGTCCGGCATATCTCCCCAGTCCTCGGCAAAATAGTCATAGACATTCTCTGCGGCTGCCTTGAATCCGTCTATATCAAGTCCGTTCTCCGCATCAATGATCTCCATTCCATTGTCTTCACAGATTTTCTTGTATTCTTCCACCTTATCAAGAATGTACTTGTCCATATAGGCCGAAGCGTCATAAGCCGCTTTTAACACCGCCTCCTGCTGTTCCGGCGTCAGGCTTTCATAGGTATTCCTGTTCATCCAGAGTCCATGGTTTGTCGGCAGATGATTTGTCTCCATACAATACTTCTGCACCTCGTATAATGCGCTGCTGACGATTACGGAATAAGGATTCTCCTGACCGTCAATTACATTCGTAATCAGGGCTGTCGGCACCTCTGAGAATGCCATCGGCGTAGCCGCCGCGCCGAATGCGGTAAATAACTGCTGGTATAGGTCGGAAGGAACCACTCGGATCTTAGCGCCCTTCATATCACTCAGATTCCTGATCGGGAAGTTACAGGTTATCTGGCGGTAGCCGGAGTTGAAGCTGCTGAGCAGCATAACACCGTCGTCCTTCAATGCCTCATTAATCACCTTCAGTGGTTCCGAGTTAAAGGGGTCAAACACGGCAAGCCTGTGATCCGCATCCCTGTAAATATACGGTGCGTCGAAGGCTCCCAGACGGCTGTCCAGATCTCCCGCGGATGACGGGACATACTGGATAAAATCACATATTCCCGCCTGCAAAGGCTGAATATCGTAGCCGCACAGCGTGTTATTGAAATACAGCTCCACCTCGATGTGGCCTTTCGTATATTCCTTCACCAGATCCGCGAATTTCTGCTCCCACATTCCGGCCGGGGAATCCTCCGCATTCTGATCCGTAAATTTCAATACTTTATCAGGCGTAGTAACTTCCTCTGTCCCGCCCCCTGCAGGTGCAGCCGCAGCCGTCGCATCTGCTTTCGGAGCGCTCCCCCCTCCGCTGCTTCCGCATCCGGCCAGTAAACTCCCCAGCATCGCTACAGTAAGTGTTAATGCTAAACCTCTCCTCATACCTCTTCCTACCTTTCTTTTGTTAAATATCACGGGAGCGCTCTCACTCTTCTCCCTGTTATAGCCGGAAAACCGCTGCTCACATCCTGTCCGGATGCCCGGTACTGCGAATCCCCGCGCCAGAATATTTCTTTCGTTTCATCTCGTTTTTGGAGTACGGTACTCGATATACCAAAAATTTCGCAAATAAAAGAAGAAACAGCTCGTTTCCGTTTGTAGACATTATATACTAAAAAAATATATTTTTCTACAAAAGTTTCAGAAAATAGCTGTTTTCTCCATTTTAGACAAAATATTCTATTCAATTTTAGTTACTTTTAATAAACTCCTCTTTAATTTCCGCATCGCCATCCTGCGGGTCAAAGTTCAGGCGTTCCGGTATTACAAGAAGGCGTTTCTTCCAGGAGCCATAATGGATATGGAGCAGTTCTTTGCCCTTTACCAAATCGCCTTCCTCCACGCTTTGCAGGATTCCGATATGGTCGGCAGCGAAATTCCGCCCTCCATGCATGCTGTATTTCATACTTAACACAGATGAACGGACCACTTTCTCACTGATGCTGTCCTGAATCTTTATTAACTGGCTGTTGCCGGTAATCAGGGCAAAGTAATTGTGGAAGCTGGTATCCATCTTCATCAGCGTATAATAATCATTTGCATTACGGACCGCAAAAATATCCATTTCCTCGATAATTTTCCGTAAATGGCCGATATGTTCCGGCGTCACTTTAGGAAATGCAAGTTCGAAGCAGAGAATATCCAAAGGCTCACGGATTTCAAATAATTCCAGAATGTCTTTCCACATAAGAACCGCGATTTTACGGTTCTTTCCAACCTGTTCAATCCATCCCTCATTCTCCAGCAGACGAAGCGCGTCACGCAGAGGTGTCCTGCTGACATCCAGAAGTTTTGAGTACTCCCTCTCATTAATGATCGTACCGGGCTTTATCTGGCCGGTGATAATCAGAAGCTTCAGCTGATTGTATATTTTAGAGCTGTATAACTCATTTTTTTCAATTCTCTCGATCTTTGTGTCTATTCCGGGCAACATAATCGCTCTCTTTCTTCATTTGTTTACAATATTATTTCGATTATACTATTCTCTGGTTCCGCTTGTCAATTAACGGAAATCGAAAGTAACGGAAGTTCCCTCCCTGTCCGACGTCAGATAGAGTTTACCGCCCAGCTTGTCACGGACCGTCATTTTGACCAGCGACATGCCGAAGCCCAGGCCCTCTTTGCCGTTAAAGTCAAAGCCGTTTCCATTGTCCTGTACGGTGATGGAGGAAAACAGCTCCCCTTTTTTCAGAATCACGCGTACCTGCCCCCCTGTTAATCCTGTAAACGCATGCTTAAAGGCATTCGAGACCAGTTCATTCACTACCAGTGCAATATCGGTTGCCTTCTCCTGATCCGCCGTCAGGTCATCTCCTTCAAGCAGGAGCTTGACGGATGCTTCATTATCATAGAGCTGTGTCAGATTCTGCCTGAGCTTTTCAAGGAACGGTTTCAGGGCGACCGGCCCGCCTTCTCCGTAAGCCAGAAGCTCATTGATGGATGCAATGCTCAGCACGCGCGCCGTATTTTCCCTGAATGCCTGCTTTACTTCCTCACTTTCCGTGTTGCGTGCCTGGATATTCATGATGCTTGCGATAAGCTGAAGATGATTTTTTACGCGGTGGTGAACCTCCCGGCGGGCCGCATCCTCCGGAGACACATGGATGAAATCTCCTTTTTCTGCACGGCGGACCAGCGCCTCATACTTCTGCTCCTGTCTTATGTCGTCGCTGATGTCCCTCTCGCCTATCAGCACGCCTATCAGACGGCCGTCATCGTCGGATATGGGAACAACATCCTGGCGTACGGTGCGTTCTTCCTGTGTTACTGCCCTGATATCGCGCACCGGTGATTTCGTCTCCATAGCGCGGTAAACAGCCGGCTCATCCTCCCGCTTTGCATAGCAGCCGACTACACGGCTCCTGTATGCCGAAGGCATATGCCCCGGTCCGGCCTGGGCTGCGACAAACATCCGGCCGTCCGGCTCCTGCATACAGTCGATGAATAAATCCGCCCCGGCCAGATCAGCCATCAGCGGCAGAACGGACTCAATCCGGCTGAGCTTGTCCACGGCTGAATCACTCAGCCTTGCCCGGCTTTTTATCTCATCCCTGTTCATGTCATCCCTCCTGCTCCAAAAGCCGGCTGGCTGCTTCACGGATGGAAATCTTTTGTCTGGCAGCCTCCTGCGACAGCAGCCGGTACGCCTCAGGTTCCGTCAGCTTTCTCTGCTTCATCAGCAGCTCCTTTGCACGCACCGCCGTATCGCGTTTAATCTCACGGTTCAGAATTGCCCCCGCAATTACCGCCAGCGGTACTCGTTTCTGCATGGCTGCTTTCTGCATCTCACGGTATGCATCCGACTCGGAAATCTGCTTTTCTTTGGCCAGTTTTCCTTTGGCCTGTTCAATCACCTTATTCTCCTTCAGTTTCCGGCAGGCATCCGCCGCCTCCGCCCGGGTTTGCTGCAGAAGCCGTCCCTGGGCCAGCGCTACCTCAAGTGTTGGCTTCAGCATCCTCGGTTCAATCGGTTTAACGAGATAACCGGCAACGCCCGCGCGGCCGGCCCTCTGAATAAATTCTTCATCTGCGAACGCCGTACAGATCACGACGCAGCCGGCCAGCCCCTCCCCAATAATCGTCTCGGCAGCCGTCATCCCGTCAAAAATCGGCATTTCCAGATCCAGCAGTACGATATCCGGATGCTTCTGCCTGCACAGCTCGACGGCGTCAAACCCATCCGCACCCTCGGCTGCAACCGCAAAGCCCAGTTCTTCCAGCATCTGGCACAAATCCAGGCGGATTATCGGCTCATCGTCCACTACTATAATTGTACGCTCCATTTCCCCTCATCCCCATTCGCAGTCTTCCCGACTTATTACTAATCTGATTATATCGTTGTTTTTCATTGGTTGTCAATTAGTTACGGCGGCGGCAATACAGCTTGACTTAAGTTCTATTTTGAACTACAATATTTATGTTCAAAATAGAACTTAAAAGGAGGATTTACAGATGCAGCTGTCATTCTGGGATTTATATTCCCTGTTCGATAAAGAATACAATTCTGTAATAAAAGAAGCGGCGGAAAAAACAGGTTTAACGATGAATGAACTCGGTGTTCTGCTTTTTTTATCCAATAATCCGTCTGCCAAAACAGCCAGTGACATAATCCGGATTAAAAGAGCCACAAAGTCGCATGTATCTTTGGCAGTTAAAGAGCTGACCAAAAAGGGGTACCTGACCCAGCACCCTGAAAAGGGAAGAAATATCCGCCTTGAGGTCACCCCCCGGGCCGAACCTCTTGTTGCGGTTGGAAGACAAAAGCAGAGGGACTTCCTAAATCAAATCTGCCGGGGTTTTTCGGACACCGAAATAGCGGCGCTGAAGACGTGCTTTGAACGGATCGCAGCGAATCTGGAACAAAAAAATACGAATGAAGATCACACTGGCCGCTCCTGCGCTTCTCGCATTCAACGCTATCAATAATCTGTTCGGCGTCGGAACTTCAAGCGCCATGAGCCGCGCTCTGGGGCGCGGTGATTCCAATCTGGTCCGACGTTGCTCCGTATTTGGATTATACTGCGCATTCATAAGTTCAGTCTTATTTTCCGTTTTTACCGGGTTGTTCAGGACTCCGCTGCTCGGACTTCTCGGCGCATCAGCAAAAAAATGCGGCGGCGACCTCCGAATATATGAGATGGGCAGTTACCTGCGGAGCCGTCCCCTCCATCCTCAATGTTGTATTTGCTTTTCTCGTGAGGTCTGAAGGTTCTTCTCTCCATGCGAGTATCGGAACCATGAGCGGGTGTATTTTAAATATCATTCTGGATCCCATTTTTATCATGCCGTGGGGATTTAATATGGGGGCGGCCGGAGCCGGTCTTGCAACCTTCCTCTCTAACTGCGTTGCATGTCTGTACTTTTTGGTCTTGCTTTATATCAAACGGCGGACCACCTGCATATGCCTTAATCCTAAAAAGTTTTCTTTCGATCGGACAATCGCAGCCGACATATTCGGTGTCGGTATCCCGGCGGCAATACAAAATCTGCTGAACGTCACGAGTATGACGGTTTACAATAATTCTGCCGCAGCATATGGTTCGGAGGTTGTAGCTGCTATGGGAATCGTACAGAAAATCCAGATGGTCCCGATGCAGGTCACCCTGGGCGCAGTACAGGGCATCATGCCGTTCGTAGGCTACAATTTTGCGAACCATAATTATGAACGGATGAGAAAATCTATCCTGTATCTTCTGAAACGGATGATTTTGCTGATGGTTGACATTGTGATTGCCGGCAGCATTTTTTCCGGCAGCCTGGTCGGCTTATTTATCAAGACAGACACCGTGGTTCATTACGGCGCCGCACTCCTGCCCGGCTTTCTTCTTGCACTGCCTTTTATGTGTGTCGATTATATGTGCGTCAGTGTTTTTCAGGCTATAGGAGACGGTAAAAAATCTTTCTATCTCGCATTCCTGAGAAAGATCGTGCTGGAAATCCCCGCACTCGTGCTGCTGAATTATTTTGTACCGCTGTACGGAATGTCCTATGCCACTCTGTGTACGGAAGTCATTCTGGCGGTTTTATCGGTTAAGCTTCTGCACAAGGTTATTAAATTAAAATAGACCGATCTTACATAAGAATCCTCAATAAAGACCAGACAGGTGCCGGAAATGACACACTGCCTGGTCTTTTAAAATTTACTCATATTTATATCTGTCTGGTTCCTCTGCAATAAGTCTGAAGCACGTCATACTCATTGCTGAGCACTACAATATCCGCATCATATCCGGCCGACAATTTTCCTTTTCTGTCATCCACCCTGAGGCATCTGGCCGGGTTGATTGTACAGGCGCCTAGGGCTGCGTCAAAGGGCACTAAGGCATTCTCCACCAGTATCTTCAGACCTATGTTCATCTTCAGCGTACTGCCGGCGATTGTTCCCGACTCCTTCAGCCTCGCCAGGCCGTCCTTGCCGACCTCAATTGCATGGCCGCCCAGATCATAGCGTCCGCCCGGTTCACATGATTTCACGCGTAAAGAATCCGTCACCATGATGGCAAAATCCCTGCCTTTCGCCGTAAAGTAATTATTTAACGCCGCAAGGTGGGAATGGCAGCCGTCACAGATAATTTCACCGTAAATATCGCGGATGCGCAGGGCCGCTCCCACCAGGCCCGGAGCCCTGTGGCTAAACGGTGTCATCCCGTTATAAACATGGGTCATCGAGGAAGCTCCGTTGGCGACAGCCAGAAGCGCCTGATCATAAGTCGCAGAGGAATGCCCCAGGCTGACCACCACGCCGGCCTTTCCGCAGTACTTTGTCAGCGACAGGCCCTCGTCATGCTCAGGCGCAAGAGTGATATAGCGTATCATCCCCTTTGCCGCCTTCTGGTATTCCTGGAACTGGGCCACGGATGGCGGCGCGATCGCCTCCGGCGGCTGGGCGCCCTTGTAATCCATATCGAGATAAGGCCCTTCAAAGTGAACTCCCAGAATTTCAGCTCCCTCATAGCCCTCTTCCATCACTTCCGCCACATTCTTGAGAGCGGCTGTAAGTACGTCCGGCATCTGGGTTACCGTAGTCGGCAGAAGCGACGTCACTCCCTCCTCCGGCACCCGTTTTATCCAGTTCCGGAGTCCCTCCGGTTCGCCGTCATTTGTATCAAATCCATAGGCGCCGTGGGTGTGAACGTCTATAAAGCCCGGGACAATCCGGTATGAACCGTAGTCCTCATCTGCTTCTTTTTCTCCATACGGCAGGACCGCCTGGATCACGCCGGACTGAATTTCCAGCTGCAGCGGCACAAACTGCCCTGCCATCCAGACTCTTTCACTTTGTATTACCATATCCTTGCCTCCTGTATTCTGTCATTATATGTAACAGTTCAGACAGCATGGACTGTTACGGCAGCCGGTGCGCAGACCTGTCTGAACTCATTATATTACTATTCTTTACTTCCAGTCAAAGTTCCTAAGATGGCCTTCCATCGTCATCTGTTCAAATCCGTTCTGTCTGAGGGCCTCATAAAGGATAACTGCCACTGAGTTTGAAAGATTCAGTGAACGTGTCTCCCCCCACATCGGGATTCTCACACATGTCTCCTGGTTTTCCACCAGTATTTCCTCCGGGATTCCCCGGCTCTCCGGGCCAAACATAATATAACAGTCCGGCTCATATTTAACATCGGAATATACATTGGGCGCTTTTGTCGTAGCCATATAAATCTTTGCTCCCGGATTGCGATCCAGAAAATCCCGGTAGTCACTGTAAACCGTCACATCGAGATGGGGCCAGTAATCCAGCCCGGCTCTCTTAATCTCCCTGTCACTGAGACGGAATCCCAGCGGCTCAATCAGATGGAGCTTCGTTTTGGTCGCCACACAGCTTCTGCCGATATTGCCCGTATTCATCGGCATTTCAGGTTCATATAAAACAATATTCACAATTACTTAGCCGCCTTTCCATCCAGCCTGTCCACGAACCGCCGGATCCGCGAGATGGCTTTCTGAAGGTCTTCCAGAGAATAGGCATAAGACACGCGCAGATATCCTTCCCCGCTGTCGCCAAAGGCAGTGCCCGGGACGATTGCAATCTTTTCTTCCTGAAGAAGTCTGTTTGCAAATTCATCGGAACTCATGCCGAAGCGTTTGATACACGGGAATATATAAAATGCGCCGTACGGCTCAAAACAGTCCATGCCCAGTTCTGCGAACGCACGCATCAGGTACTTTCTTCTCTCGTTATATGCCTTCTTCATTCTGGCAATATCCTCATCACCGCTCTTGAGCGCTTCCACAGCCGCATACTGGCTGGTCGTCGGGGCACACATGATGGCAAACTGGTGAATCTTCAGCATCTGGGTGAGAATTATCTCCGGCGCGGCCGCATAACCGATTCTCCATCCGGTCATCGCATAGGCCTTTGAAAAGCCGTTAATCAGGACGGTGCGCTCCCGCATGCCAGGAATTGCAGCTATGGAAACGTGTTCGCCCTTATAGGTCAGCTCCGCATATAATTCGTCGCTGATCACGAAAATATCCTTTTCCTCAATTACTTTGGCTATCTCCTCCAAATCTTCCCGCTCCATGATGGCGCCCGTCGGGTTGTTCGGGAACGGAAGAATCAGAACCTTCGTGTTGGGAGTAATCTTCTCCAGCAGCTTTTCTTTTGTAAGCTTAAACTGATCCTTTTCCTCCAGCTCGATAATCACCGGCTTACCGCCTGCCAGTACGGCGCAGGGAACATAGGATACATAGCTCGGCTGCGGGATCAGAACCTCCTCTCCCGGATTCAGCATCGCGCGCAGCGCAATATCAATGGCCTCGCTGCCGCCTACGGTCACGAGGATTTCGGTATTATAGTCATAATCTATATGCATGCGGCGTTTCAGGTATTTGCCAATCTCCTGTTTTAATTCCTTGAGTCCGGCATTGGACGTATAGAAGGTGCGTCCCTTTTCCAGGGAGTAGATTCCCTCCTCGCGGACGTGCCACGGAGTGTCAAAATCCGGCTCTCCCACGCCCAGGGAGATTGCTCCCTTCATCTCACTGACAACATCAAAAAATTTACGTATTCCGGAAGGCGGAATATCCACTATTATATCTGATAAGGGGTTTCTCACGGTACAATCATCATCCTTTCATCCTGCGGGCCGTCACAGAGTACGGTTCCATGGTCTTTATATTTTTTAAGTACAAAATGGGTGGCCGTACTGAGAACAGAGTCTATCGTAGACAATTTTTCAGATACAAACTGAGCCACCGCCCTCATGGTCTTCGCCTCCAGCATAACGGTAAAATCATAACCGCCGGACATCAGATATACTGATTTCACTTCACTGTACTGGTAGATTCTCTCTGCGATCTTGTCAAATCCCATTTCACGCTGAGGCGTTACCTTCACCTCGATGAGAGCAATCACTTTTTCTTCATCTGTATTATCCCAATTAATCAGTGTATGGTAACCACAGATGACATGTTCACTCTCCATCTCAGCGATCTCGGCCGCGACCGCGGCTTCATTCTCACCTAATAAATCCGCCAGCTCTTTAACGCTGATTTTGCTGTTCTTTTCAATGACCGCTAAAATTCTCTCTCTCATAGTTTACCTCCTGTTAGTTGGGCTTTAATCTGTCACGTTACACTTTAACCGCGCGTTCTGCATGGCTGTGAACAGTAACCTTTATATAGTTCATCGGGTTTGGGGCGGTCCAGGAATGTTCTTATCCCGCCGTTCAGTATCTGGCGTTTAATTCCTGACTGCGTTTTCCCGAGTACTACCGCATGAATATCCTGTTTCTCAAGCTCCCTTACCAGTGCGCCGCCGTTTGCGGCCGTAAGGAGAGCGCATCCTTCCGATTGCAGCCTGTAAGGATTTACATCAAACACCTCGCAGACTTCTACCGTCTCCTGGAGTAACGGAAGCTTCCGCAGCTCCATCTCAAACCCCAGGCCAAATTCGTCAAAATAATCCCACAGGGCCGCCATAATGCCGCCCTCTCCGGCAAAGCACCAGGACACAGCCCCGGCGTTACGGAAAATCCCGGCTCCTTCCGAAGCAGAAAGACCGGGGAGCTTTAACAGTCCCCGGGGTTCGTATAGGTTCTGGCAGCGCCTTACAAATTGCGGCGTAAAGCGCTGCAGCAGTTCTTTTTCTCTTTGTGTTGCAACGGCCGATGTACCTTTTAACGCTATGTACCCTGCCGCCACCAAATCCTGTCCGGCTTCCATCAGGCCGGATGCAGTAATGACTCTCTCCCTCATAATCAGGCTCCGGCCTCCGCGCCGCCCGGAACAGGCGCGGGATCTGCCGGCGCGGCAGGCGCAGCCGGTGCTTCCGGAACAGGCGCCGGTGCCGTCGGAGGTGCAATCTCCGATGCAGGGCCGTCGGAGGCAGGGCCGGAAGGTACTGCAGGCTGAGTTTCCGCAGGCGCAGCCGGCTGTTCCGGCGGTAAGACAGGCGCTACGGCAGGCAGTTCCGGTCCGACACGGTAAATAGCCTTGGACGCCATATAGGTGTCTGTGTGGAGGATTTCTTTTTCCGTCTCCACACCGTCAACATACACATATTTCCACAATCTGGAACGCAGGCCTCTGTGGGCCGACTGCTCGAGGACTTTAGCTCCAGGTCTGAGAGACGGATCTACCTTGATAGTCGGCGCTCCCGGATCGGATGCTCCCAGCGTCTCGGATACATACTTCACTTCCCGGTTCGCCGGCCTTGTCTCTTTTCCATAGATTGTAAATGTCAAAGTACCTCCGCTGACAGCTCCTTCAATGTATATAGGCGCATCATACGGATTCTTAAATTTCAAGTCTTTGATTGTACCGGCGATGGCCGCATCCTGGGACGGTTTTACATACCCCACCACCATTGAGTGGTTCTGTCTCTGCGTTATCTCCATCTCCGCCTGAAGCGCCGCGTTATACATCGTGGTGCATAACTGGCAGGCTCCTCCTCCAATCGTATCGACCACACGCCCGTTCTCATAAGACCCCGCCGCCGCGTATCCGTTTGCAATTGTAAACGGCGTCAGATAAACATAAGCCGAAAATTCTTCGCCCGGCATCAGCACACAGCCGTTTACCTTTGAGGCGCCATTGGCCAGGTTTTTGGAACGCGATATATTGCCTGTACTGAAGTTCGTGCTGAAGGTTCCAAGCACATCCTGAATCATAGCCAGATCTTCCGATTTTCTTACCGGCTGCGCCTCGGCCACTACCGCCGCTATCGTCACAGGCTCCTTCAGCCCGCCTTTTAATGCCTCATCCAGCGCTTTCTTAGTGGCATCTATGTCCACATCCAGACCCACTACAGACTCTGTAATCTGGAATGCATTATTCACTCTTGTAATTTCAGCATCCTTCGCTTCTCTTATAAAGGCGCTGCATTTGCTCTCAACAAACTGCGCCACTTTCGCCGCATCTACGGATGTCTCCACATCCAGCTTCAGCGGCTCCTTCTCGAGGGTCTTTAAATTCAGATAACGTTCCAGCAAATTGCCTCCTGCATATCTGTCCGCCGTTTCTTCGATCTCTTCCTGATTGGTCCAGGTAAATCCCAGTTCTTTTGCCGTGGTGGTAATCTCATTTCCGTCAATCGTCAGTGTAATCTCCTGGTTTGACATGTCCTCCACGTATTGCTCAATCTTCTGATCTGCTTCCTCCCCGGTCATTCCGGTAAGGTCAACACCTCCAACCGTGATTCCTGCCGGAAGTGTACCTGCTTCCACAGCTTCCGGAGGAACCAGAAGTATTCCGGCAGCCAGTACACAGGCAGCGGCGCCGGCAACCCAAAATTTCTTTTTCATATATATGCCCCTATTCAAATAACGTAATTACGGCGCTTTTCTGCGCCCTGTCAAAGCCGGCGGTTTACATCGCCATAGATAAACCTGCAAGCACTGTTCCACCAACCATCGCCAGTACAATAACGATAATAACGACTGATGAAATTACTTTTCTTGTCTTCTTATCACTGAAATTAAACATTCCTATCACCTCTTTTTATTCTTCCATACTGTAGTATGATTTTATCCGTCAATCTCGAAATTTCATTCCGGGAAAGATAATCGATCTGCACAGATACGTTTATTCTATGATATTTTAGTAAATCCCGCAAGACTTCTTTTTGCTTTTTTGACGCCGGCTGCTCTTTTTTTACTTTATATACCAGCGGTTTACATCGAAACGCCTCCGGTGCCGACGAAAAATGGCTCCTTTTGACATTCCGGTACAGAAGGTGAGCCGTCAGCGCATCCGCCAGCGCCCTGTGGGCGTCGGTCTGCTTAATTCCGTAATAACGGCTGGCATTTTCCAGGTTTTTCTTTTCTTCCTCCGGCATAAACCTGCGGCAGAGTGTCAGGGTATCAATCCCCGATTTTTCAAAAACAAACCCCTTATTAACCGCCGCCCGTTTCAAGAAACTGTAATCAAAAATAATATGATGTCCCAGAAGAGGCAGACCCCGGCAAAATTCAACAACCCGGCCAATTACATCCCCAATGTCCGGGGCACCGGCCGTCATCTCCCCGGTAATTCCCGTCAACTCCCGGATACGGCCGTCCAGTTCCCTCCTGGGGTTGACAAAGGTGGAAAATGTCTCTTTTATCTCTCCGTCAATTACTAAAACCGCACCTATCTCGATAATTTTATCGTGCTTCGGATCCAGCCCTGTTGTCTCTAAATCGATTGCCACGTATGAATCGGCTTCCTTTTCCTGAGCGGTTCCCCGCCTGCTCGTTTCTACCTTTATTATGTGTGCAGTTTCTTCCATTTTTATTCCTGCTTTCTCCAATAATCCGAAATTTTCTTACGTTATTTCCTTTTTTCCGCCCCAGGACAATTTTCTCTAAGGAAACACTCCCCGCATTTAGGACTTCTGGCAATACAGATACTTCTTCCCAGCGTAATAATCTGGATATTCCAGAGTATCCAGTGTTCTTTCGGTAACACCTTCATCAAATCATATTCGATCTTTTCCGGGTCCTCCTCTTTTGTCAGCCCCAGCTTCCTGGAAATCCGCTTCACATGGGTGTCCACGACAATACTCGGCTCATTATAGATATTGCCCCGTATAACATTCGCAGTCTTTCGGCCCACTCCGGCCAGGGACGTCAGTTCTTCGAGCGTCCGGGGCACTTCGCCGCCGAAATTTTCCACCAGTGACTTACAGCAGGCTATGATGTTCTTTGCTTTCATATGATAGAAACCGGTTGAATGGATGTCTTTTTCAAGCTCCTTCAAATCAGCATTTGCAAATTTCTCCAGTGTATCATATTTTTTAAAAAGATCCGCGGTCACGATGTTGACCCTGGCATCGGTGCATTGGGCGCTCATGATCACCGCTATCAGAAGCTGCCATGGTGTCTCATGGTTCAGGTAGCAGCGGTAATCCGTACCGTATTCTTCATCGAGAAGGGCCAAAATCCGATTGACCCGCTCATCCCTCTGCGCTTTTGTCTCTCTCTGCATCTCTTTCCTCCTCTTACTGTCTTCCTTAAGTGAGCCGCTCGCTTCCCACCAGCTCCCCCCCGCTGAGAATCAGCCTGAACGCCCGGGCATTGCCAAACAGGGCATCCCTGTTCCTGTAGTCAAACAGAATCACACTTTGATCCCTCATCCCCTCCGCGTGAGCCATCTTGCTTATCTGGCGTGAATCATAATCTTCGTAACCCTCCAGAAGCGAAGGCATTTTGGCCTCTTTAATAAAGAACTGTTTCACAGCCTCTTTAAAGGGCGCTTGTTCCCTGGCAAAGGAAGGACGGCTCTTGGCATTTTCCCTCAGGTAAAGATCATACATCAGCAGGTCGCGGTAAAGCTCCCTTTTTTCTTCCTCCCGTCCCTTCAGAACGGTTTCATTGATAAACCGGTATAGAATTTCATACCGCGCCAGGCGGCTGTGGCTGATCCCGGTAATCCGGTTCCCGTCATAGTAACCGGCCAGCTCCCGGTATAAATCAAAGGGCGTATCAAATTCCTTAACCAGCTCCTTCAGAACGTTTCTGAACTGCCCGCTGTTATAATGAACCTCCACCATCTCTTCCACGCCCTTAAGCCGTATGATATCATCGTAACCCAGCCATCTGGTGGAGAGCACCTCATAGGGAGGCTGTGATTTATAAAGCAGACCGTATTCCCCGGCCATTTCTTCCATATAAGAGCCCTTCAGTACCTTCAAAAAACCAAGCTGAAGCTGCTCCGGTTCCATTCGGTATACATCGTTAAATGACTTTCTGAAGCTTTCATATCCCTCATAGGGCAGCCCGGCGATTAAATCCAGGTGCTGATGGATATTTCTGAAACTGTTTACAGCATGCACATTGCGTTCCAGCTTTTCCAAATCCATCCTTCTCCTGATCTCGCGTATGGCTTCGGGGTTCGTCGTCTGGACTCCGATTTCAAGCTGGATCAGGCCGGGTCTCATCTGTTTCAGCAAAGCCAGTTCCTCCTCTTCCAGAAGGTCAGCCGATATCTCAAAGTGAAAGTTCGTCACCCCGTTATCATGCTCCAGGATGAACTTCCAAATCTCCATCGCGTGGCTCTTCCTGCAGTTAAAGGTTCTGTCCACGAATTTCACCTGCGGGACACGCTTTTCCAGAAAAAAAGACAGTTCCTTCTTTACCATGTCCAAATCGCGGAAACGCACGGTTTTGTCGATTGAGGAAAGACAGTAAGAGCAGGAAAAGGGGCAGCCTCTGCTGCTCTCATAATAGATAATCCGATGCGCCAGCCCCTCAAGACTCCCATAGGAGAAAGGAATCCGGCTGAGCTCCATCAGCGGAGCCGGTGCGCCTGCCGATATTGTCCCGTCACTTTTTCTGAAAATAAATCCCGGCCTGTCCTTCAGCAGTTCCTCCAGGCGGGAATGGTTCCATCTCTTTCCCGCCTCTTTGCTTTCCATGAACGACATGCCGCAGCTTTCAACCAGCCGGAAGAATGTCTCTTCCCCTTCGCCGGCCATGACTCCCGTCACCTCCGGCAGCTCTCTGAGCATTTCTTCCCCGTTATATGACACCTCCGGTCCGCCAAGCCATATGGTAAGCTGCGGCATCACCTTTTTCAAATCCCTTACAAGTTCCTTTACATAAAGAATATTCCAGATATAGCAGGAAAATCCCGCTACATCTGGACTGCGTCTGTAAATATCCTGTAATACCAAATCCATCTGTTGGTTTATCGTATATTCCCCCATTTCAATCTGAATCCCCGGACACGCTTCCCCCTGCGCCCTCCTGGTCTCAAGCTTTTCCTGAGCATATTTATTCAGGCTGTAGATTCCCAGATTGGAATGGATATATTTTGCATTGACTGCCGCCAGTAAAAATTTCATCTTATAATGAAACCTCTATCTTTCTTCCCGTTTGGTTATACTGGTAATATCTGACCCCGGCTGAATCCAGCATCCGTTTCGATGCACGCACCGACGGTGTTGCGCCGTATTTGTCGCTGTCATATATCAGCGTCTTGATTCCGGCCTGAATGATGGCCTTCGCGCACTCATTGCAGGGGAACAGCGTTACATACAGCTTACTGCCCTCCAGGCTGCCGCCCCGGTAATTCAGGATCGCATTGAGTTCACTGTGTGTCGTATAAAAATATTTGGCATTGTATGGGTCCTCCGTCTCCAGCTCTTTTCCCCACGGAAATTCGTCGTCGGAGCATCCCTTCGGAAAGCCGTTATATCCCATGGACAATATCTTATTATCACCGCTGACGATACAGGCCCCCACCTGCGTGCTCGGATCTTTAGAGCGCATGGCTGAAAGCTTTGCCACTCCCATAAAGTACTCATCCCAGGTAATATAATCATTTCTCTTTTCAGACATATGGAGCCCTCCCCGTATCTTAACCTGTTTTTCTTCCACTGTAACCGTCCTCCTACACTTTTTGTATTCTATATCCGGCCGCTTTGCTCAGCCGGTTCATAATTGCCTGTCCCAGATGGTCCTCCGGAAATCCCTCCGAATAAATATACTGTGCGCCCAAATCGTCAAATTCGCGCAGAAGGGCATACAGATTATGTGCTACCGTCTCTTCCTTTGCCCGCTCCCCAATACTTCTCACAAGGCCTCCGCCATAGCATTCCCGCGTTTCATCGGTGCAGATGATCCCTACTTTATATCCTTCTTTCAGCTTTTCGGACGCCAGTCTGTTGATTTCACAAACCACCTTTTCCTCTTCCCCTTCAACCAGGGTCAGATCGGCGTTTGGGGCATAGTGCCGGTATTTCATTCCGGGAGCTTTTGGCTTTAAGCCGGGGCTGACCGGCCCCAGGATAGCCGGATCAATCCGTACCTCTCCCACCGCCTCGTGAAGCATCTCCATAGTTACCGCGCCCGGCCTCAGCATAACCGGTATCTCCTCCGTCACATCGACAATCGTGGATTCCACGCCGATGCCCACAGGGCCGCCGTCCAAAATCATCTCAATCCGGCCGTTCATATCCTGAAAGACATGCTCCGCCCTGGTGGGGCTGGGACGTCCGGACGTATTGGCGCTCGGAGCCGCCACAGGTACGCCGGCCAGGCGGATCAGCTCCCTCGCCACCGGATCAGACGGCATCCTCACAGCCACCGTATCCAGTCCTCCCGTCGTCCCCAGGGGAACCAGATCACTTTTTGGAAAAATAAGTGTCATCGGTCCCGGCCAAAACGCTTTGGCCAGCTTTATTCCATTCTCCGGTATCCGGCTTACCAGGGGCCTGAGACCCTCAAAATCCGCTACATGGGCTATCAGGGGATTATCTGACGGCCTTCCTTTCGCCTCATATATCTTCCTGGCCGCCTTTTCATCCAGGGCATTGGCCCCCAGACCATACACCGTCTCTGTGGGAAAGGCAACCAGACCTCCGTTTTTTAATATTTCCGCCGCTTCCTCGAGGTATTTCTTCTCTTTTGCGGTAAACTTCCCTTCATCTGACACTTTTAATACTTTAGTATCCACTTCTGCGTCTTCTTTCTATATTAATGTATAATCTTCATTTTCGTTTTTTATCATAGCACACGCCTGTGACCGGCGCAAGAGCTCTTTGAGCCTCTCTCCAGATTCTCGTTATAGAGATTTAGTTAAGCAGGTGAGGACGCCGCCGGTACGGCCAGCGGACGGGGCGGTGGTGTGTGTGTATGAGTCTTTCGTCCCGGGGGAAGATTGTCGTGGTTTGGGGCTGCGGGCGAAGATAAGGTCTGCGGAGCACACTCCCGCTCTGTGAAATGCATCGCGCTGCTAAGCTCGGCAGGACCTCGCTAATCAGCGATGGATTTAGGCGGCATCCGCAGACCTTATCTTCCCCTCCGCCCCAAGGCCAGGTTTTCGCCGGGACGAAAGACTCCGCCGAGGATATCGGCCCCGTCCGCCGGCCTGCGGCCGCTGATTGTCTCACGCGTTAAGTGCGGGGGCGGACCTTGTCGCAGCCACTCAGTGCTACCGTGTACGGGAAATACGATATGCCTTCATTGCGCCTTTATAAAAGGCGCTAGATTTGGTATCTGCCTGCGGAAACACGTAGTGGCCGCGACAGGGCCCTCCCCATTTA
>Ga0129317_1000128_pt1 | contig 95790 bp, 79 predicted proteins | sample Cm1ome_FD_94430 | JGI IMG/M metagenome (GOLD analysis project Ga0129317, IMG submission 94430) | Eastern black-and-white colobus group fecal microbial communities from Wisconsin, USA - Cm1105 metagenome | ecosystem: Host-associated > Mammals > Digestive system > Large intestine > Fecal | place...
GGACGCTATGCTTCCCCTGCGCTGGCTGCCGCCAGCTACCCTTTTGTGGACTTGCCATCTGGGGACACCTTGCGTTGCAAGCTGTTCCCAGCCGACAAGTTTCATAAAATATGCTATCTTTTCAGGAGGTAATGAAGTATAATGAAAGCAGTAATAAAGATGAACTGGTAGAGGGAATCTTATGGAGAAATTACAATGGTTGACAGATAAAAACAATTTCAGTTTCGGAGGATATTAGATATGAATAATGAATATGACAATAAGAATTTTTTCGACGAATATGCAAAAATGCCCCGTAGTCGAGAAGGTCTAAGTGCTGCCGGAGAATGGCACCAATTGAAACCGTTATTTCCTTCGGTCAAAGGAAAAAAGATTCTTGATTTAGGTTGTGGTTATGGATGGCATTGCAAATTTGCGGCTGAACAGGGAGCTGCGCATGTATTGGGAATAGATTTAAGCAGTAAGATGATTGAAGAAGCAAAAAAGCGTAATGCAGGAGAACAAATAGAGTATCGTGTTTGTGGAATAGATGAATATGAATACCCAGAGAATACATGGGATTGTGTTATCTCAAATCTGGCATTGCACTATATTGAAGATATAGAACTTATCTTCCAAAAAATTCATAGAACATTGAAACCAGATGGAATATTTCTCTTTAATATTGAACATCCCGTTTTTACTGCCGGAGTTGGACAAGACTGGATTTATACAGATGTAGGAACTCCAAAGTACTGGCCCATTGACAATTACTTTTTCTCAGGGGAGCGAAAAACACATTTTTTAGGATGTGATGTAGTAAAGCAACACCACACACTTACGCAAATTATGATGGGGTTATTGAATAACAGTTTTGAACTTAAAGTGGTAGAAGAAGCAGAACCGCCGCAAGAAATGATGGATATTCCAGGCTTTCAAGATGAATTACGCCGTCCTATGATGCTGTTGGTAAAGTCAATCGCAAGAAAATCTATTATAAAAGAAAAATTATAATAAACTTAAGATTGTCATTAACACATCGGGTCAACTTGCTCCGAACTTTTACAACTAAATACCCGCCGCCCACACAGCGGCACACCGAGCAGGAAATCTGAAAAAAGGTCTCCTGCTTTTTTTCTGCTCAAAATGAGGTGGTAAAACGCCACCCCATCCACCAATTACCGAAAGGAGGGACACGAAATGCCCTGTCCACACAACGAAATCACGATTGTTCAGCGCAGCCAGCGGCAGTCTGCGGTTGCCGCCGCTGCTTATCAAAGTGGCGAAAAGCTGTTCTGTGAATACGACCAGCAAGTGAAGCACTACCCGGAAAAGCGTGGTATCGTCCATAATGAAATCCTGCTCCCGGCAAATGCCCCGCGGTCATATGCAGACCGCAATACCTTGTGGAACGCCGCCGAAGAGGTGGAGAAGCAATGGAACTCGGGTGCAATTTCACGAGCTTTTCATCCGGGGTGTAAGTTTGATATCATGCTCTGTCTGGTAGGCGGTCAGGGAGCTGGCAAGTCCACCTTCTTCCGTCTGCTGGCAGTCCGGGACGAGTGGTTCTCAGATGATTTGCGGAAACTGGACGATGACAATGTGTATCGCAAGCTACAGGGTCACTGGATAATCGAAATGTCGGAAATGATAGCAACCGCCAACGCCAAGAGCATTGAGGAAATCAAGTCATTTTTAAGCCGGCAGAAAGAGGTTTACAAGATACCTTATGAAACTCATCCGGCAGACCGCCCCAGACAATGCGTGTTTGGCGGTACTTCCAATGCCCTTGACTTCCTGCCCCTTGACCGTTCCGGCAATCGCCGCTTTATCCCGGTCATGGTGTACCCGGAGCAGGCGGAGGTTCACATTTTGAAGGATGAAGCCGCTTCCAGAGCCTATATCGAACAGATGTGGGCGGAAGCGATGGAGATTTACCGAAGCGGCAGGTTCAAGCTGGCTTTCAGCCCTGCCATGCGGCGGTATCTCAAAGAACACCAGCGGGCTTTTATGCCGGAGGATACCAAAGCCGGGATGATACAGGCGTATCTTGATAAGTATACCGGGAGCATGGTCTGCTCCAAGCAGATCTACAAGGAAGCCCTAAACCATACCTTTGATGAGCCGAAGCAATGGGAAATCCGGGAAATCAACGAGATTATGAACCAGTGCATTTCAGGGTGGCGCTACTTCCCAAATCCAAGAATGTTTTCGGAATATGGCAGGCAAAAAGGCTGGGAGCGTGAAAACCCGGCAACGGACTCCGGCAACCCGTCTGAAAAAGCGATGGACGGTTTTGTGGAGGTCACAGAACAGATGGAGCTTCCATTCTGAAAATGACAGCCCGTTGCACCCCCTGTTGCTATCCCGTTGCCGAGCCGGTTGCCGGGGAAAATCCTTTATTTCCGGGATTTTTCTCCCTTTGACAACCAAAACAACAGAAAAATAAAAGAAAAGTATAAATAGTAACCATCGCCAGATTGAGATTGTTTGCAAGGTCTTTTGAAGCCCGTTGCCGGACTTCGTTGCCACCCCCTCTGTCTGGCTATTTTTATATGCGCAGGCAATGAGCCAAGTGGATATTCTTGCATATCTATGTGGCGAATGCTGCGACAACGATAATTATGGAGGATAACTGCCTATGGCGAATAATAAGATGAATGTTGAAGGAAAAAATTACTCAGATATTCCGGTGTGGCGTAGATATACACTTACCATTGAAGAAGCTGCAAGATATTATCATATCGGCGAAGGAAAACTGAGAACGCTTATTGACACACATCCCAATGAGGATTTTTATGTGATGAATGGCAATCGTGCCCTCATTAAGCGTGAGAAATTTGAGAGGTATCTGGATCAGGCTACTGCTGTGTAAAAAGAGCTGACAGATTTACCGATTTCACATGATATAACTATGCGGAGAGCTGGATTTGTGCTATGATAAGAGTGCAAGTCTGGCTCTCTTTTTTTGAAAGGAGAGTTCACCATGAGTGAGAAAAGACGAGATAACCGTAATCGGATTTTGCGAGAGGGCGAATACCAGCGTAAAGATGGGAGGTATCGGTTCCGCTATATTGATGAGGACGGAAAAGAGAAAAATGTATACAGTTGGCGTTTGGACAAGAATGACCCAATGCCAAAGGGGAAGAAGCGGGAGCCTTCTCTGCGTGAGAAAGAAAAACAGATTGAAGCGGATTTGTTTGACCGTATCGTAACAAACGGCGGTAACTATACTGTTTTGGAACTGGTGGAAAAATATGTTTCATTGAAAACAGGAGTTCGCCACAATACGGTTGCCGGGTATAAAACGGTCATCAATATGCTGAAAAAAGAAAACTTCGGGAAACAGCGAATTGATAAGGTTCGGTTGTCGGATGCAAAGGCATGGCTGATTAAGCTCCAGCAGATAGATGGACGAGGATACAGTTCCATCCATTCCATCCGGGGCGTTCTTAGACCGGCATTTCAGATGGCAGTGGATGATGATTTGCTTCGAAAAAATCCATTTGAATTTGAGCTGGCATCCGTCATTGTCAATGACTCTGTTACCAGAGAAGCGATTACCCGGAAACAGCAGAGAGACTTGTTGAAGTTTATTCAGGAAGATAAGCATTTTAGCAGATACTATGATGCAATCTACATTCTTTTTCACACAGGGCTTCGTATCTCAGAGTTCTGCGGGCTGACGGTTTCAGATATTGAATTTGGAGAAATGCGGATTAAAGTAGACCATCAGTTACAGCGTACTTCCCAGATGCAGTATGTGATTGAAGAACCAAAAACAGATAAAGGCATCCGATATGTGCCGATGACAGAAGCAGTTGCAGCGTGTTTTCGCAGAATCATTGCCAATCGCAAGACACCAAAGGTTGAGCCGATGGTGGAAGGATACGCCGGATTTTTGTTTCTGGATAAAAACGATATGCCGATGGTTGCCCTTCGCTGGGAGAAGTATCTGGAGCATATCATTCAAAAATACAATAAAATTTATCGTATTCAGATGCCGAAAGTTACCCCTCATGTATGCAGGCACACCTTTTGCTCTAATATGGCAAAATCCGGAATGAATCCGAAAACCTTGCAGTATATCATGGGTCACGCAGACATCAGTGTAACCTTGAACACTTACACCCATGTGAATTTTGATGATGCAAAGGAAGAAGTATATCGGATAGCAAATAGTTAATAAAAGCCCGTTGGTAAGGACGCTTGCTTTACCAACGGATTTACCAAGATTGCAGGGAAAAACATAAGAAAACACGAGAAGATTTGAGAAGATACCTTGAAAAGAATGGAAAACTCAAAAGTCGGAAAACCCTGAAATACCAAGCGTTTGAGAAGAAATACAAGACTTAAATGGAGATATAAGAAGATGATAAAAGTACTATTTGTTTGCCACGGCAACATCTGCCGTTCCCCTATGGCAGAATACGTTATGAAAGATTTAGTGGAAAAAGCCGATTTGGCAGAGCAGTTTCAGATTGCCTCTGCGGCCACCAGCATGGAGGAAATTGGAAATCCGGTGTATCCGCCGGCCAGAAGAGAATTGGGGAAACACGGAATTTCGGCTCAGGGGCATCAGGCCAGAAGAATGGAGAGAAAAGATTACCGGGAGTATGATTATTTGATTGCAATGGAACAGTATAATGTTAGGAATATGATGCGGATATTGGGGAGCGATCCGGAAGGAAAGATAAGCCTTCTTTTAGATTATACGAGTCAGCCGGGAGATATTGATGATCCCTGGTATACCGGAGATTTTGCAGGGGTGTATAGGCAGATACTGGAAGGATGCCAGGGATTTTTGCAGTATTTGCAGGAACAGGGCAAGTTGAAAGTGTGAAATATATGTGAAAAATTCTTAATTATTGAAAAATCTATTGCAATTCCGAATCGAGAGTGCTATAATCGCAAAATGTATCAGATAGGAAATACAGAGATGTATATTTTGTCAGATGCGAGAATAAATATTGTTGACTGGAAATGAGACAGTCACGATTCTTGATCAAGGAGAGTGTTATTATGAAAAAGAGAGTATTAGTTAGCATGATGGTTCTGGCTATGGCTGCTACAGCAATGGTTGGATGTGGAAAGAAAGAAAAAGAAACAGAAGCACCGGTTGCTACCGAGGCTACTACAGAAGCTAAGGAGACTGAGGCAGCAGCTACTGAAGCTACTACCGAAGCAGCAGCTACTGAGGCTACTACAGAGGCTAAAGAGACTGAGGCAGCAGCTACTGAAGCTACTACCGAAGCAGCAGCTACCGAGGCTACTACTGAGGCTTAATCGCCGTAATAGACGAACAATGAATACCCGGAGGGCATTTTGCCAGCCGGGTATTTTTATATGGAAACATGGATATTTTCCCCGCTGTATCTGGATGGTCGGGATAAAATAAGAGAAATTCTGGTATACATCAGGGGTAAAATATATTATACTAAAAACAATTACCGGCCTTATCCAGGCGTTAAAAAAGAGGTATGGCGGTAAGGGGAATTGGATTGGCTTTTGGAGCGCCAGGGGCTGCGAAAAGCTGGAACAAGGATAGACAGAGATATAGGATAGGAAGAAACTGAAACAATAAAGAACTGAAACCCGGGAAATTGGATCGTTAAGGGATGGAGCGGAAAATGGAAAATCAGAACTGGTATGAGATGGGGGCAAAGATTGGAGATCTGGTGCAGTCTGCTATTGACAATAATGATTTTAAGCAGTTGAATAAATCAATTTCAGATACCATTAATTATACTATGGAAACCGTGCAGAAGAGTATGAAGGAAGCTGGGATCTATGGCCGGGGAGGCCAGCCACAGACTACCTGGAGAGAGGGAGAAAGCGCTTTTGAACAGGCTAGAAGAAAGGGCACCACTTCCCGGCTCTCTCAGGAGAAGGGAGTAAATTGGTCCGGCGCAGAGAGCAGGCCCTATGGGGCAGAGGCTTCCGAAAACATAAAGTTTGGGGATGCCAGGAAAAACTCTGGAAATACCATAAGGTTTGAAGATATGAATGCCAGGAAAAACTATGGGAAGGCTGCCAGATTTGGAGATATGGATATCAGAAAGAACTCTGGAAGCACCTCGAGATTCGGAGATGAGGAATTTTCCAAGGGCATTGGAAGCTATAAGGGACTGGCCTTTATGGGTGTGGGGTACAGCTTTATGGGAATATTTGCAGCGGCGGCGATCGGCCTTGCTTTGCTGGGGATGCTTTTTTGGCGTCCTCTGCTTGGGGCTGCGGCTGTGTTTGGCATTTTGTCAGCAGGCTTTCTGGTGATGGGATTGAAAGGAAGCGGACAGCGGGCTCAGGTAAAACGACAGAGACGGTATCTTCAGATCATGGGGGAGCGGGACACCTGCACTCTGGAGGAGCTGGCAGCGGGGACCGGGAAGAGCAAGAGCTTTGTGGCAAAAGATCTGAGAGAAATGATACAGAAGCATATGTTTCCGGGAGGAGCGTTTTTAGATGCTCAGGAAACCTGCCTTATGACCAGCCGAAAGGCTTACCGGCAGTATCAGGAGACAATGGAGCGGTATGAACAGCAGAAGGCTGCCAAGAAGCATCAGGAAGTCAAGGGAGAGCAGGCGGAGAAAGCGAACAGCCAGGGGAAAGGAAAACTTTCCGGCGAGGTAAGCGCGCTGGTGGAAGAGGGAAAAGAATTTATTATTCATATTCATGAATGCAATGTGGCGATTGTGGAAGCGGAGATGTCAGAGAAGCTGGACCGGCTGGAAAACGTGGTGACCAGGATTTTTGAACGGGTGGAGGACAAGCCGGAGAATGCGCCGGATCTGCGGAAGATGATGAGCTATTATCTGCCCATCACCAGAAAACTGGTGGATGCCTACCGGGATTTGGATGCCCAGAAGCTGGAAGGACAGAATATTTCCAGAACCAAAAAAGAGATCAGGGATTCTCTGGATACGATCAATACTGCTTTTGAGACTTTGCTGGACAGCTTTTTCCAGGAAACAGCCTGGGATATTTCCTCAGATATTTCGGTACTTCACACCATGATGGCCCAGGATGGTCTGATGAAAAAGGATTTTGTTCAGGAAGGGACAAAAGCTTCCCAGTAAAAGTAAAAAATACAGAAGGGGCGGGTAAGGAAAGAAATGAGTAATCCATTTGAAGAATTTGATGAAGCACCGGTGACTCCAACCTTGAGTTTTGGCGAGCCGGAGAAGAAAGAGGAAGAAGCAGAGAGGAAGCTTCTGATAGAACAGGAAGCAGAGACGGGATTGGATGACAGTATGCTGAACGAGGAAGAGCGGAAGATGGTGGAGGAATTTTCCAAGAAAATCGATCTTCATAACAGCAGCGCGATTTTGCAGTACGGGGCAGGTACCCAGAAGAAAATGGCGGATTTTTCAGAAAAGGCTCTGGACAATGTAAAGACCAAGGATCTGGGAGAAGTGGGCACCATGATTACCGGTCTGGTAACAGAACTGCAGGGCTTTGAGATTGAGGAGGAAGAAAGAGGTTTCCTGGGACTGTTCAAGAAACAGGCAAACAAGGTCACTGCCTTGAAGGCCAAGTATGAGAAGGCAGAAGGCAACGTGGAAAAGATCTGTGAAGCATTGGAAGGACATCAGATCCAACTGATGAAGGACGTGGCTGTACTGGATAAGATGTATGAGCTGAACCTTAACTATTTTAAAGAACTATCCATGTACATTCTGGCTGGTAAAAAGCATTTGGAAAAGGTGCGCAGAGAAGAGCTTTCTCAGCTTGTGGAGGAGGCTGGCAAAACCGGATTGCCGGAGGATGCTCAGAAGGCGAAGGATCTGGAGGCTCTCTGCGTTCGTTTTGAGAAAAAGATACATGACCTGGAGCTTACGAGAACGATTGCAATGCAGACTGCGCCGCAGATCCGCCTGGTTCAGGACAGCGATACGATGATGGTGGAGAAGATCCAGTCAACTCTGGTGAATACGATCCCCCTGTGGAAAAATCAGATGGTGATTGCTCTTGGTGTGGAGCATTCCAATCAGGCTGCCAGAGCCCAACGTCAGGTGGTGGATCTTACCAATGAGCTTTTGAAGAAAAATGCGGAGCAGTTAAAAACGGCCACTATTGAAACCGCCCGGGAATCTGAGCGGGGCGTTGTAGATATTGAAACGCTAAAGAGTACCAATGCAGCTTTAATTTCCACGCTGGATGAGGTAGTGAAGATTCAGGAGGAAGGCCGGGCCAAGCGCCGCAGTGCAGAGCTTGAAATGCAGAAGATGGAAACAGATCTGAAAAATAAGCTGCTGGAGATGAGCAGTCGGTAGAACAAGGAATTGTCATAGGAAGGAATGCAGGAGCGGCCGGGCGATCCGTGTGTCAACAGAAGAATTTTTATCAAAGAGGCGCACAAAGAAGAAATGAGAAACGAGGCTGTTTGCCAGGCCGGGAGGAGTTTATGGAAACCACAGAAGAATTTTATCACGGATTTTGCAAAGGGCAGAATCAGATCCGGACAGTGCTGTGTGAGTTTGAGCAGCGGGAAGATGGAACCAGGGTGCTGTTGGAAGCAGATTGTGCTTATGGAGCCTGCCCCCACAGCAGAGTGTGCCAGCTTATGGCACAGGCATTGGAGCCTGCCAGGCGGGAAAATCTTTGAGCAGTGTGAAAACGGGGGTGCTTTCAGAATAGCTCGTTTGGACTGCAGGCTTTTCGGCAGGAACGTTTTTAAGAGGCACTATAAATAGAAGAAACATAGAATACCATACAAAATACTTGACGGATTGGAGCCTTGGGACTAGAATAAGAAACGATGAACTTTTGCAGAGCGGACAAATGTTTTCTCTACAAAGACATTTGGATGGAGCCCGGGAAAAGAGGAGGAGTTGGGCACTGCCTGTGAGGAGAGTTATGAGGAAAATTTATCAATAATTATGATGGAGGACAAAAATGAGACCTTACTGCGAGAGAACCAGGGAAGAACTTTTACAGGAAAAGCAGAAGCTGGAAGCCAGGTATCAGGAGATAAAAGAAAAGGGCCTGAAGCTGGATATGTCCAGAGGGAAGCCTGCCAAGGCTCAGCTTGATTTGGCCAACGGAATGATGGATGTGTTGAACAGTGATTCAGATATGGTCTGTGAGGCTGGAGTAGACTGCAGAAACTACGGGATTATGGATGGTATTCCAGAAGCGAGACGGCTTTTGGCAGATATGTCTGAGGTGCCGGAGAAAAATATTTTGATCTACGGAAATTCCAGTCTGAATGTGATGTTTGACACCGTGTCCAGAGCCATGTCTATGGGCGTTTGCGGACATACACCCTGGGGAAAGCTGGATAAGGTGAAGTTTTTGTGCCCGGTGCCGGGATATGACAGACATTTCGGGATTACAGAATTTTTTGGGATTGAGATGATCAATGTCCCTCTTTTAGAGACAGGGCCGGATATGGATTTGGTGGAGCAGCTGGTGTCTGAGGATGCGTCTGTGAAGGGAATCTGGTGTGTGCCGAAATATTCCAATCCCACTGGAATTTCCTATTCCGATGAGACGGTGAGACGGTTCGCACGTTTAAAACCGGCAGCTCCGGATTTCCGGATTTTTTGGGATAATGCCTATTCCATTCATCATCTGTATGATGACGACCAGGATGTGATCTTAGAACTGTTGACGGAATGCGAGAAGGCTGGAAATGAGGATTTGGTTTATAAATTTATCTCTACCTCCAAGGTGAGTTTTCCGGGATCCGGAATTGCAGCCATGGCGGCCTCTGAAGCCAATCTTGCAGATGCCAGAAAGGCTATGTTCTATCAGACCATCGGCCATGATAAATTAAATCAGCTGCGCCATGTGCGATTCTTCCAAGATATGGACGGCGTGCGGGAGCATATGAGAAAACATGCAGCCATCCTTCGTCCCAAGTTTGAGGCAGTGTGGAATGTGCTGGATCAGGAGCTGGGAGGACTTAAGATCGGTACCTGGGGAAAGCCCAAGGGAGGATATTTTATCTCTTTTGATTCCCTGCCGGGCTGTGCAAAGGCCATTGTAGAAAAAGCGAAGGAAGCGGGGCTGACTATGACCGCTGCCGGAGCCACATATCCTTACGGAAAGGATCCAGAGGACTGCAATATCCGAATTGCGCCTTCTTTCCCAACGCTGGATGAGCTGACGCTGGCCTGCGAGGTATTTGTACTGAGTGTGAAATTAGTCAGCATTGACAAAATATTGGAGAAATAATGCCTTCTGGATACTTGCCCTCAGGTTTTGAATGAGATATAATGGAGCGTAAAGAACTACTGAAGGAGAAACCAGAGATGAAAAGATGTATGTATTGTGGGAATGAGAATGACGACAGTAGTCAGAATTGTTCCAAATGTGGGAATAAATTGTTGGATCTGCCGCCCCAGCAGTCTATGATGGCAGAGGAGGTGCCGGAGGAGGAAGTGACTCTGCCCCAGGAGATTGACTGTGAGACACCGGATATTAAGATTTCCGAGGACAGTCTGGAGGAGGCATTTCAGCCTGAGCTTGAACAGGAGATGGAAATGGCGCAGGAGGAAGCCCAGGAGTCTCAGCAGGAAGAAGAATATACGGATGATGAGGGATTTGAAGGAAACGAATCGTATCAGCAGCAGTATGGCGGCCGGGATTATTTCCAGGGCTATCCGGGTGAGACCAATGTGCAGCAGCAGTATGGCGGTCAGGCCTACGGTTATGAGCAGCAGGCACAGCAATACGGTTACGGAGCGGAAGAAGGACCGGAAAGTTATGATTACGGTCAGGCAAAGCAGCCTGTGAGCGGAAGCGGACAGCTTATGACGGCAGCCAGGAAGGCAGTGCGTTCTCCCTTATTTTTCCTGGCCATTTTATTCCAGACGGTGATGGTTGGGGCATCTGTGCTGAACCTTGTTTTGGGAGATGTGATAGCCAGCATGAATGCTATGCAGGCTACCGCTCAGGCAGCATTAGGTTCCAGTATGGCGATTCGCTTTATGAATGGCATTATTGATTTGCTGGAGGGAGCATCTTCCACTGCGATCGTAGGTATTCATGCGGTGATCTGCATTCCGGGTCTTTTGATCTGTGTTGCTCTTTGGATGATCTTTTTCCAAACCAGTCCTTCCAGAAAGAGTATTTCCACATCAGGACTGAGTATGGCAAAGGGAATGGTGATTTTAAAATTTGTAGGGATCTGCCTGCTTTTAGTCTGCGGTCTTCTGGTTTCTGTTGCTTTTGTAGTGGCAGCCGGCGCGGCAGCATCTACAGTTTCCATTATCGTAGGCGTGATCCTTTTGATCCTGTTGATATTGATTTCCGTTCTGGTGATACTGTTTTATGTGCAGCTATTACATGCAATGAAAGTGATACGGTATAATGTGGAGAGCGGAGAGCGGAGAGGAAGAATTTCTTCTTATGTTCCGGTAATGGGGATTTTGCTTTGTGTATTTACAATTTTGTGCATGCTTCCCATGGCTCCGGATGATTACTTTGCTCTGGTCAGCCGGGGAGCTTCCGCTGCATGGTTGCTGTTTGCCAGTCTGTGGCTGATCCGGTATCGGAAAAAAACAAGATAAAGTGTGTGGCAGCTCACCGTTTCTGAGAGGGCAGAGACGATGGGCTTGCCGTTTATAAGGGAGAGAGAGCCAGACATAAGGGGAATTACAAATGAAGACAACAAAGGTATTGAAAACCGTAATCGTTATCTGTCTGGTACTGCTGGCCGGTGTCGGGATTTTTGCCGGAGTTTATTTAAAACAGCAGTATGACAGGACTACCTATTTTGAGAATACCACAGTAAATGGTTTTGAAGCGGCAGGAAAGACGCCGGAGGAGCTGCTGGAGATCCTGGCAGAGGCCTACAGCGCACCGATGATACATATAAATGAAAAGAACGAGGAGGCTTTTTCTTCTGACTTAAATGGATTGGGCTACAAAATCGATGAGCAGACGTTGGCTGCATCTCTTCAGAATACACTGAAGCGGCAGAAGAGCAGCGTTTGGGTTTTGATCGAAAGTCTGATGTATGGAAACAGCTTTCAGGTGGATGTTCCGTTTATCTGTGATGAGACGGTGTTTCAGAGCGCAGTGACCAGCAATTCTCTGAAAGAACCACGGTTTGCCAGCGTAGACGCAGAAATGCGCTATAATGAGGAAGAAAAAAATTATTACATTGAACCTGAAGTCAATGGAAACGAATTTGCAGACGCAGATCTCCAAAAGCTGGTAAAGGAGCAGGTGGATCAACTGGTGGCAGCCAAGACACCTCAGAAGGATCTTACCATTGACATTCCGGACAGTATCTATGTGAAGCCGGGGATTACCGGAGATGATCTGGAGCTGAACAATATCTGCAATATTTATAACCATTATGTGAAAGCTGAGATTACTTATCTTTTTGGAGAGCAGACGGAGGTTTTGGACTGGAACACGATTCAGAACTGGCTGACCATTGTAGACGGCAGCGGTGTTCTGGATGAAGGAGCTGTTCGTGAATATGTGACAGGGTTGGCTTCCAAGTATAATACCATCTACTATGACCGGGAATTTCAGACTACGGGAGGAACAACGGTATCCTTCCAGGGAATGTACAATGAATATGGATATTTGATTGATGAGGAGGGGGAATTTTCCCAGCTTTTGTCGGATATCCAGGCGAATGCTGCTGTTGAACGGGAACCGGTGTATTCTCATACGGGATATTCCAGAGATGGAGCAGATGATTTGGCAGGCACATATGTGGAGATCAATCTGACTGCCCAGCATCTTTGGTTTTATAAGGGCGGAGAGCTGATCGTGGAGAGTGATTTCGTTTCCGGAAGCGTGGCGAAGGGAACAGAGACGCAAACAGGCGTGTTCCCATTAGCATACAAGGAAAGTCCCTCTGTACTCACCGGGGGAAATGCAGAGAACGGTTGGGAGCAGGATGTTACCTACTGGATGCCTTTCTTTGACGGTCAGGGGCTTCACGATGCCACCTGGAGGGGATCCTTTGGGGGCAATATTTATCAGACCAATGGTTCCCATGGCTGTGTGAATCTTCCCTTTGATGCGGCAAAGAAGATTTATGACAACATTGATGCCGGAGTGGCAATTATTTTATATAAGTAATTACAAGGGCTGCTGCAAGGAATCCTTTGATTTTTTGTGACAGCCTTTTTAGAAGTAAGCCGGTTCCGGTATAGATAGAGGAAAATGTGGGAGAATAAAGCATAGACTTGCAGGATACAATGAAACAGAGAGATCCTTATTTTAATAAGGGATTTTAAGGAGCTTGAAATGGACAGGGAAAATAATCGAAATGAGAGAAAAAATCTCTGGGAGGAGCAGGGACGGAGGGGAGGCTTGGTAGAGAGCGAGAGATTAAAACGAAACCCCGGAGGGAGCCGTTACAGCCGAAGTGAAGAAAGAATCTCCGGAGGGAGCCGCTACAGCCGGGAGAAGAAAGGTGCACTATCCGGGCGCCGCTACAGCCGCAGACAGGAGGGCGTGTCTGGCGGAAGCCGGGGAACCGGAAGAAGGGAAGCTGCAGCTGCCCAGACAGGGAAAAATAAGAGAGAGAAGCAGAGGGGAAAAGGGCTGTTTTCCATAGGGAAGGATCCTGTGAAAATTGCGTTTGCCAGTCTGGGGGCAGTACTGATTTTGGCATATATCGTGGTTGCCTTCTACTTTGGCGGCCATTTTTATTCCGGTTCCAGCATATACGGTATTGACTGCAGCCGAAAGACCAGTGAACAGGTGAAGCGTGAGGTCAAGGACAAAATTGGAGATTATGTACTCACAGTGGAAGGGAGAAATGGCATTTCGGATACCATTACTGCGGCTCAGATTAATTTGCAGTATAACGATGAGAAGGGAATCGAGAGGGAAATGCGGAGACAGCATTCCTATGTGTGGCCGGCTATGATGCTGTTTGGAAAGTCTAATGATCTGCAGATCGGTACGGTGTATGACCGGGACAATATGGATTCGGTATTAAGGCAGATGAATTGTTTTCTGCCTGGGAATGTGGTGGCGCCTCAGGATGCTTATCGGGGAGATACAGCAGAGGGATACGAAGTAGTGCCGGAGGTGATGGGGACTACTCTCAATTATGACAAGACCAAAGAAGTGATTATGCAGGCATTGGATCAGGGCGCTGTCAGCGTTTCGCTTGAGGAGCAGGGATGTTATATCGACCCTGTGATTTATCAGGATGATGCAGAGCTAAATGCAGAGGTAGAGGAGCTGAATGCATTGCTGAAGGCCAAGATTACCTATGACTTTTCCGACCGTCAGGAGGTAGTGGATGCCTCTGTAATTAAGAATTGGATTTTCAAGGATGAAAACGGAAAATATTATATTGATGACGCTTACATTTGGGACTATGTGGAGGAGCTTGCAGCAAACTATGATACTTTTGGGCGAGACCGGGTCTTTTATACCAGTATTGGAACAACCGTAAACCTTACAGGAGGAGATTACGGCTGGTGTATTGACCAGGGAGCTACCGGGGAGTATCTGATCAACGCTGTCCATGAAGGCAGAGTGGAGACCATTGAGCCGGAATATATTTATACCGGTATGAGCAGGGAAGAAAACGATATCGGAGGCACCTATGTGGAAATCTGCATATCCAGACAGGAAATGTGGTGCTATCAGGATGGCTATCTGATGGTGGATACTCCGGTGGTGACAGGAAATCCCAATAAGGGAAATGGAACTCCAACAGGAAGCGTCTGGGCCATTGATGCAAAAATGACGGATTATGTGCTGAAAGGAGAAGGGTATGCGGCGCCGGTGGACTATTGGATGCCCTTTAACGGCGATATCGGTATCCATGATATGCAGAACAGAGCCTACTTTGGAGGCAGTATCTATCTAAGCAATGGTTCCCACGGATGTGTTAATACGCCGTATACAGAAGCTCAGACTATTTATAGCATTGTTTCCATTGGAACCCCGGTGATAGTTTACGATTAAGGAGAGGAAAAGGATGTATCAATATTTACTTTTTGATTTAGATGGAACTTTGACAAATCCCAAGGAAGGCATTACGAAGTGCGTCCAGTACGCTCTTCGTGATCAGGGGATCGAGGAGCCGGATCTGGATAAGCTGGAGCCGTTTATCGGGCCGCCGCTGCTGGATTCTTTCCAGGAATTTTACGGTTTTACCCCTGAGCAGTCCCAGCGAGCGCTGAAAAAATACAGGGAACGGTTTCAGGATATCGGGATTTTTGAAAACCAGGTGTTTGAAGGTGTATCAGAAATGCTTAGCGAGTTGCAAAAGCAGGGGCGTAAGCTGGCAGTTGCTTCCTCAAAACCGGAGGAGTTTGTGCTGCGCATACTGGAAAAATTCCAACTGCGCCAGTATTTTTGTGAAGTGACAGGAGCTACCATGGATGAGCGCCGCACTGCGAAAGCGGATGTGATACAGGAGGCGTTTCGACGTCTAGGCATTACAGAGGAAAGAAAGTCTCAGGTTCTGATGGTGGGAGATCGGAAGCATGATGTGGAAGGAGCCAAGGCCTGCGGGATCGACTGTCTTGGCGTGTATGTGGGTTTTGCTGCGCCGGGAGAACTGGAGCAGGCGGGAGCCGCTTACATAGCTCATACAGTGGAAGAGATGAGGGAATTTTTAAAGGCTCACTGATAGAGAGAACATAAGCTTTGGCGGGCTGTTTTATTTCTAAAAGACTGGGGAATGGAGGCCGAGGAATGTAGCATGAAAAGAGGGACAACGCAGATAGATCAGGTATTTCGGGCTTTGGGAGATCCGCACAGATTGCAGATCCTGGATCTTCTGATGCAGCGGGAACAGAATGCAGGAGAACTTTTACAGCAGGTGGATGTGGTGCAGTCTACTTTGTCGCATCATATGAAGAGTTTGTGCGAAAGCGGTCTGGTGACAGCCAGAAAATCAGGGAAATGGACCTATTATTCTGTGGACAGAGCGGTTGTGGAACTGGCCCGGGAATTTTTAAGGAAGTATCTGCAGATGCAGACAGAGGAACCGGCGTTAACAGAGCAGACTGATCAGGAGCCGGGGAAACGGCAGGAAGCTAAGGACGCTGTTGAACCGTTCAAGCTTGAGAGCGGGCCGGAGTCAGATCCGGGGGAGCCGAAGAAGGAGAACGCAAAGGAGAGCGTTTCAGCAGAGGCGAAAACAGAGAGCGGGCCGAAGTCAGATCCGGGGGAGCCAATGAAGAAGAAGGGGAAGGAAAAGAAAGCTTTCGGGAAAAAGAACGGAGAAAAGAAGGGACTCGGGAAAAAGAAGGAAAAGGGGAAAAAAGGGGAGAAGAAGAAAGAAAAGAAAAACAGCAAGAAAGGCGGAGACAGGAAGAAGGAGGGATGAAGGGGAGAAAACAGAAAGAGTGAGGCGGAGACTTCAGGAAGGATGGGTCAGGCAGAAAGACCGGGAAAAATCAGCAGAAGAAAACCAATAAGAATGACAGATAGAGGCGAATAAAAATGGCAAAGAAGAAAGATATGAAAACGAATGCCATGCGGATATTAGATCGGATGAAGATCTCTTATGACACAAAAACTTATGAGTGCGATGAGTTTGTAGACGGGCTCCAGATTGCAGATATGCTGGGGCTGGAATATGCAAAAGTATATAAAACTTTGGTAACGGTGGGAAACAGTAAAAATTACTTTGTGTTTGTGATTCCCATTGACCGGGAACTGGACTTAAAAAAGGCGGCCCGGACAGTGGGGGAAAAGTCTGTGGAGATGCTTCATGTGAAGGACATTCAAACAGTGACAGGTTACATAAGGGGCGGCTGTACTGCCGTTGGAATGAAGAAACAGTATGTTACCAGGATTGATGAAAGCGCAAAAGCTCTGGAGACGATGGTGGTCAGCGGAGGAAAACTGGGCGTTCAGATGGAGCTGAAACCTGAGGATTTATGCAGAGCTTCCGAAGCAGAGTTTGCAGACCTGCTGGCGGATAGATCGGGAAACTAGAGGCTCTGGCTCTGGGGCGCAAATAGCAGGCAGCGGATCTTTTGGCAGCATAATCCTGGAGAAGCGGAAAATACTTATGCAGAAACAAAGAAAATAGAAAAATAAGCTATTGCGTAAACAACCTCTTTCAAAAACTGAGAAAGTATAAATATACTAAATATCGATTATTTATAAAAGAAATTGACAAAAAACTACAGTTGCGATATAGTAACAAGCAAAAGACCGGAAGGGAGAGATGGTATGCTGAATGATTTGGATAGAAAAGACAGGGACGGCCGCTTGGAGGAGTTGGTTCGTTATTGTTTGATTTCCGGTGCATTGGATCTGGATCTGTATCAGAAGTATGATGTCAAAAGAGGACTTCGGGAATCCAATGGTAAGGGCGTACTGACAGGTCTTACGGAAATTTCGGATGTAATCGGACATAAGACCGTAAATGGAGAGAATGTTCCGGTGGACGGGGAACTGTACTATCAGGGGTACGCAGTGAGTGACCTGATCAGGGGGTTTGAAAACCGAAGGTTTAACTTTGAGGAGATAACCTATTTACTTTTGTTTGGGGCGCTTCCCAACAAAGCGCAGCTCCGCACCTTTATTGATCTGATCGGCAAATATAGGGATCTGCCCAGCAAGTTTGTGCGGGATGTGATCATGAAAGCTCCCAGCGCCAATATTATGAATGGACTGCAAAAAAGTGTGCTGACTCTCTATTCCTATGATGAGAATCCGGATGATACTTCTATTCCCAATGTGTTGCGCCAGTCATTGACTCTGATTGGCACCATGCCCCTGATCTCTGTTTACGGATATCATGCATATCAGCATTATAATAATGATAAAAGTCTGGTAATCCGCTATCCAAAGCCGGAGCTTTCTACTGCAGAAAATATTCTCAGGATGATGCGGGATGACGGAGCTTACACAGAATTGGAGGCCAGAGTACTGGATATTGCCCTGGTGCTTCATGCGGAGCACGGCGGCGGTAATAACTCGACTTTTACTACCCATGTAGTATCTTCCACAGGAACAGATACCTATTCTGCAGTGGCAGCTTCTCTGGGCTCTTTAAAGGGTCCGAAACACGGCGGCGCTAATCTGAAGGTGGAAAATATGTTTGCGGATATCAGAGCCAATGTGGAGAATCTGGAGGATGAGAGCGCTCTTCGGGATTACCTTCAGAAGATTATTGATAAGAAGGCTTTTGACCGCAGCGGGCTGATCTATGGTATGGGACATGCGGTTTATACGATGTCAGATCCAAGAGCAGTGATCTTGAAAGAGTACGCGCGAAGCCTTTCGGAAGAAAAGGGGCTTCAGGAAGAGTTTCATTTTTACGAGTCCGTGGAACGCATCGGTTCAGAGCTTTTGACGGCTCACAAAAAGCTGTCAAAGCCTATCTGCTGCAACGTAGATTTTTACAGCGGATTTGTGTATTCTATGTTGGGGATTCCCACACAGCTGTTCACCCCTATTTTCGCGATCTCCCGTATTTCCGGATGGTGCGCTCACCGGATAGAGGAATTGGTGAACGAAGGGAAGATCATCCGTCCGGCCTACAAGTATGTGGGTCACCACAGGGAATATGTGGAGCTGGCGGAGAGAGAGTAAAGAGGGAAGTGTTAGCAGAAGGAAGGCGAAGGGAACGGATGGTATAAATTGCTTTTACCTTTTCATATGCTCATTACACTCTAACAGAAGATATTTATTACGGTTGTTAAATACAAATATGTTTGATTTCAAGAAACTCTAAATTTTAGGCTGAAGTTAGTGAGAGAAAATATTTAACTATAAAAAGAAAACGTGGATTTGAAATTGGCAGAAGGTCTAAGACCGCATTTTATTACGGTAAGTTAAAGTAGACATCTAACCATTGAATGCACGAAAAACAGAGACTGTATAAACAGAGACTACATTAGTACCAATAGCTGCTATAAGATCATTTTTTAGTGAATTATTAATGCTTTTTGCGAGACAACAGTTTTTCGAAAAAAGTCAGTAAAACTAAAGAATGGTCTTGGGCAGCTTTTTACTTTGAGAATTGCATAGAAACTGTAAAGTATGATATGATGAATTTAGTTTTGGAGTGTATGGAGGAAACTACATATGGCATATGATAGGCAGTTGCTGGCACTGAAAAATAGAAGAAATGTTCTTGACATTATACGCGAGAAGAGTCCGATTAATAAAGCAGAAATTGCTAAACTTACAGGTTTGAGTATTCCCACAGTGATGAAGATTACCGATAGTCTGGAACGGCAGCAGTTGATTTGTTCAATTGGGAGAGGAGAATCAACAGGAGGTAAGCCGCCAGAAATGTTGGAATTTGTGGCAGATGCCTTATATATTATCGGCGTGGATATTGGTAGATGCAGTGTAAAAGTGATCATCATGGATATGGGGGCGCAAATTTATCACCGCAAGGAGATGAGTACGGAAGGGACAGAGGATGTAAATAGATTTTTGCTACGAATTGTAGAATTAGTGAATACCTTAATCGCAGAGGCAGAGTTGGACACCCGGAAAATTCTGGGGATTGGTGTGGGGATGCCTGGAATTCTAAATACACAGGAGGGAAAAGTGATTTTTTCACCTAATTTTATGTGGCAGAACGTTGAACTGTTACGGATTTTCAGAGAACGCTTTTCTTGTCCAATATTGATGGAGAATTCTAATCGAACTATGGCCATTGGTGAGCACTGGTATGGAGTAAGCCGGGGAATGAATCATGTACTGAATGTGAATTTAGGATATGGAATTGGAGCTGCTATGCTTGAGGGACGGCATGTAAAGCGTGGCAGCTCTGAGAGTAGTGGTGAGCTGGGACATATGATTTTAAAGAAAGATGGCGATATTTGTTCTTGCGGACATCGAGGTTGCCTGGAGAGTATTTCCTCAGGATATGCAATTGCAAGAAGAGCAAGGCAGGAAATTGTAGCGGGAAGAGGGCAACGGATTCTTGAAGAAACCGGGGGGCAGTTAGAAAAGGTGGAGGCCAAACATGTTTTTTTTGCAGCCCAAGCCGGAGATTTGACAGCTCAGGAAATTATAAAAGAAGCGGTAGAGTATCTTGGAATGGGAATTGCTAATTGTATTAATTTAATTGATCCGCAGATGGTGGTGATTACCGGCGGAATCATGAAATCCTCGGATTATTTTTTTGAAGATTTGAAGCGAGAGATACGAAAGCATCAGATGAGATATTGTGCTGTAAATGTAGATATGCGAAAAGGAAAGCTGGGGGAGGATGCCACTGCGATTGGGGCAGCAGTGCTTCCGCTCAGACGCTTTATTAATAGAGGAGCTAGTGTTCAGGCATTCACGGATCTGTAGAAATTACAGATCCGTTTTTGTATAAATTGCTGGAAATGAGAAGATAGAGAAAAAGTTTATTGACATTTTTATTTTTATATTTTATACTGTAGTCAACTTAAGTTATTTAAGATAACTAAGTTATGTAGCATATTCAAAGATATCCCTTGATCTGTGGATTGATAAACTGAAATGTGTTCGAAAAATTTATTTTATCTATTTACTAAGTTAAGATAAGTTAGTAAATGGAATATGGGGAGAAAAATTTTGATTAAAGGAGATAAAAGAAAATTAGCTCAGTATAATCGGATGAACGTGCTGCAGGTTATTCGAAAGCAAGGCCCTATTAATAAAGCAGCTATTGCTAAAGAAATTCAGATAAGTATTCCAACGGTGATGAAGATAACCGATGACTTGATAAAAAAAGGTGTGATCTGTGTTGTTGGAAAAGGAGCATCTAATGGAGGAAAACGTCCGGAGCTTTTGGCAATTGCTGATGGAGCATATTACACTATTGGGATAGACATAGGACGTAGTCGTACCACTGTAGTAATCATGGATTTAAAAGGAACCGTAGTTACTCAGAAGATTATGCGTACTGATCAGACAAATCCCCCGACGGAACTTTTAAGACGGGTAGTGGAACTGGCGTGTCAAGTTATTTCAGAAAGCGGTATTCCTCTATCGGAGTTTTTAGGAATGGGAATTGTTACTCCGGGCCTTATTGAACAGGAGACTGGTAAGGTATTATATTCTCCAGACTTTGGCTGGGAGAATGTAGATATTTTAAACGAAATCCAGAAATTTTTTGATATTCCCGTATTACTGGACAATTCTAATAAAGCGGTAGCTATGGGAGAAAAATGGTTTGGTGTTGCAAAAGATTCTGATTATTTCGTTTGTGTGAATTTAGGACATGGAATTGGTTCAGCAATCGTAGAAAATGGAGAGCTTTACCGGGGAAATTCAGGAAGCAGTGGGGAAATTGGACATATTACATTGGAACCGGACGGACCGTTTTGTGAGTGTGGAAACCGTGGATGTTTGGAAGCAATAGCTTCTGGCAAAGCTATTGCTAAAGCGGGAAAACAGGCTGTGTTGAATGGAGAATCTCAGATTATGCTAAAAATGGCAGGCTATGATCCTGCTGGGATAGATGCAAAGGTGGTATTTGATGCGGCGTATGCTGGAGATGAGGCCGCAAAGCAAATTGTCTGCCGGGCAGAAAAATACATTGGTATCAGCTTGGCAGGATATATTAATCTGTTAGATCCGGATTTGCTGGTTTTAGCAGGTGGACTGACAAATGCAGGGAATGTGTTCATTGAACGTATCAAACGAATTGCAAAAGATCGTCAAATGAAATTTGCAGGACGAAAGGTAAAAATTTGTGTGGCAGAATTGGGAGAGTCTGCAGCGTCTATTGGCGCAGCGTCCATGATTTTAAAACAATTTATCGAGGACGGTGAAATGCGCAGCGCTGATTAGATAAAAAAAGAAAGGAAGGAATGCAGATGGGAGAAGCGTATTTATTTGAAGCTGTGGGAATTACAAAACAGTTTCCAGGAACAAAAGCGCTGGATAATGTAAAGCTGCAAGTGAAAAAAGGCGAAGTACATGCGCTCTGTGGAGAAAATGGAGCAGGAAAATCTACGCTGATGAACATTATTGGAGGTCTGTTTCCGCCAACAGCAGGAAAGCTTTTTTTCGAAGGAGCGGAAATTTCACCTAAGAATCCGAGGGAGTCGCAGCATATAGGAATTGGTTTTGTACACCAGGAGCTGAGCCTTTGTCCACATTTAACAGCAGCTGAAAATATTTATATTGGGAGGCTTCCTCATAAGGGGGATCGAATTGATTTTAAAAAGCTCTGGGAGGATGCAGACGAGGTGCTCAGTAAATTTGGAGCAAATTTTAGTTCTAGAACTCAGGTTGCTGATTTGACGGTGAGTGAGCAGCAGTTGGTAGAAATTGCAAAATCTGTTTCATTAAATTGTAAGCTTCTGATTTTAGATGAACCGACTTCCTCATTAACCGATAAAGAGACAAAAAAACTTTTTGAAGTAGTAAAAAATTTGAAAAAGGAAGGAATATCAATACTATTTATTTCCCATCGTATGCCGGAAATATTTGCCATTTGTGATAAAGTGACCGTATTTAAGGATGGCAATTATGTTTGCACTATGGATACGAAGGACATTGTTTCAGATGATATTATTCGAGCAATGGTGGGACGGGAACTGGGAAATCTTTATCCGCCAAAGAGCAGTAAGATTGAAGAAGATAAGGAAATTCTTCGAGTGGAGAATTTAAGCGGAAACCGTTTTCAGAATATTACTTTTTCTTTGAAGAAGGGAGAAATACTGGGATTTGCAGGTTTAGTCGGAGCCGGGAGGAGCGAAATCATGCGTGCCCTTTGCGGGATTGATCCGAAGACGAGCGGAAGAGTGTGGCTAAACGGAGAGGAGCAGAGATTTAAAAATTATCGCGATGCAGTTAATAAGGGCATTTGCTATTTGACAGAGGATCGGAAGACTCAAGGCCTGTTTCTGGAAATGAGCATAAAAAGTAATATGACCAGTGCTAACTTGAAGGCGGTGTCTAAGGGGATATGGCTGCAGGAAAAGCTGGAGAAGCAGTTAGCAGATACGTATGTGGAGCAACTGGCTATTAAAATTGCAGGGATTGAATATCCGATTAGCAGCTTATCAGGTGGAAATCAGCAAAAATGTTTGCTGGGTAAATGGCTGTCCATTCATCCAAGGTTGATTATTATGGATGAACCTACCAGAGGAATTGATGTGGGTGCTAAGTCAGAAATTCACAATTTGCTGAGAAAATTAGCAGAAGAAGGCGTAGGAGTGATTATTGTTTCGAGCGAGCTGCCGGAGGTTATGGGGGTAAGTGACCGAATCTTGGTGATACATGAAGGAAAACTGGCTGGAGAAGTGGGCAAAGAAGAAGTGGCAACAGAAGAAAATATTATGCGTCTTGCATCAGGAGAGAGTAAATAGAAGAAAGGTGGAAAGTGGTCATGAAAAAGGATAATTTAATCAAACGTTTTTTTGCTCAGCGTGAGGCAAACGTGTTAATTATTACAATTTTGGCGATCTTAGTCGTACAGCTAATACAGCCCAAATTTCTGAATTATAACAATATTAAAAGTATTATGATTTCTGTTTCTACCGATGGATTGATGGCGATCGGACTGTGTGTGGCATTGATCCTGGGAGGAATTGAGCTGAGCGTCGGCGGAGTAGCTGCAATGAGCTGTGTAATTTCCGGCTATCTTTGCCTTCAGGGCTGGAATATTTGGGCAGCCTGCGGTGCGGCGATTTTGGCAGGGATTTTTGTAGGACTATTTAATGGTCTGATGATCAGCAAGGTAGGGTTGCCTCCGTTCATTGTTACTTTGGGGATGCAGCAACTTTCTAGAGGAGTTGCGTACATATTGACAGAAGGTTCACCTCTATCTCTTTCGGGTTATTTACCAGATGAATTTCGGTTTATGGCAACTGGTACTGTAGCTGGAATCCCCATGCTGTTTCTCATCTTTGTTGTTGTGGCGATCATTGCTCATATATTGCTGAAACATTCTAATGTTTGTAGAAGTATCTTTTATGTAGGGAGTAATGAAGGTGCAGCAAAGCTTTCAGCTATCAATGTGGACAAAGTTAAGATCAGTGTATATGTGACCATTGCGCTGTTATCTACAGTGGCCGGCATCTTAAGTCTGGGACGTTTTAATGTAGCGACACCAGAACTGAGTGTAGGGGCGGAGACTACAGCAATATCGGCTGCGGTTATCGGAGGAACTTCTTTTACAGGAGGCGTGGGAAGTATCTTTGGAACCTTCTTGGGTATTGTACTGCTTAAAGTAGTAAATTCGGCTATGGTTATGTTGAATATCTCTGTGTATTGGCAGGATTTTGTGCAGGGAGCGATTTTAGTTCTGGCAGTGACAATGGATTATCTGGCTAATAAAAAGGCGGGACAACCCAGTATGCTTCAACGTTTATTTGGAAAGAAAAATTAATTGTTTCTAACTATGGTTCACCGGAGGTGTAAGAGCCTTCCTATGAATAAATAAAACACTATATTTTTAAGTATTGGAGGAAAAAAGTATGAAGAAAAAATGGATGAGCGTATTATTAACCGCAGCTGTAGCTATCGGAACATTGACTGGAAGTGCAGCAATGACTTCTGCTGCTTCTCTTCAGGGGGATGCCTCAGAGGAATATTATATGGTAAGCTTCCTTTCGGGTATTGATTATTGGAAAACCTGCTTTAAAGGCATGGAGGATGCGGCAAATCTTCTGGGAGTTACTGCAAAGTACACTGGCCAGACGGACGCTGATGTTGCCGGCCAGGTGGCTGTGCTGGAGCAGGTAATTGCCATGAATCCGGCGGGTATTGCAGTAACCTGTGTAAACTCCACGGCATTGGCGGATACCATTAATTCTGCTATTGAATCCGGAATAAAAGTTGTTACCTTTGACTCTGATTCACCTACCTCTAACAGAGCCTCTTATCTATCCACTGGTAACGAGGAAGCGGGTGCGAAAGCTGCCGAGTATTTAGTACCTCTGTGTAATAATACGGGAAAGATCGCTATTTTGTATACAGTGGGAGCTGAGAATTCTGAGTCCCGCGTTGCCGGTTTTAAAAATTGGTGTGCAGAGAATGCACCAGATGTAACTTTCGTAGATGTTAATGATGCCGGCGATACTACCACTGCTACAGATAATATGAATGCAGCTTTGCAGGCAAACGATGATATTGTGGGCGTATTTTGTGTTGATGGAGTTGCAGGCACTGCAGGCCCAACAGCTGTCAAAGAGAGTGGATTGGAAGATATTCATGTGCTGGCATTTGATGTAGATAAGACCGTTCTTGATATGATTAAGAGTGGAGATATTGAAGCGACTGTTGCGCAGGGACAGTACAATATGGGCTTCTGGTCTCAGATGTTCCTGTACAGCGAAGCACATGAACTGACAGAATCTGAACTTCCAGGTTTTGTGGATACAGGAGTTACCATTGTAACAGCTGATACTGTTGACAATTATTATGTAACTGAGTAAATCAAAAGAAATATCAACAAAAATATGGAGGGGGGAGGGGCAAAAGCTCCTTCCCTGATAGTTTAAAGGAGGCAAAATAATATGAAAGCATTTAATCATTTTTCACCGACAGAAATTGTGTTTGGATGCGGAAGAATCAATGAAGTGGCAGAAATTGCAGGAAGGTACGGAAAAAGAGTATTGCTGGTAACGGAAAGCATGAATTCACCGGTAGCTCCGTTGTTTGAGAGGATTAAAAATCTTTTGGAAACCGGCGGATTAGAAGTGGCACAGTTTGACGGTGTAATTCCAAATCCCACTACAGATGTTGTAACAGAAGGTGCTAATATTGCGAAGGAATTTAAGGCAGAGGTTGTGATTGGTGTAGGTGGAGGTTCTTCCATGGATACAGCGAAGGCCATTGCTGTAGAGGCTACCCATCCGGGCAGTGCATGGGATTATAATTGTCATACAGACGGACCTACAGATAAAACGCTTCCTATTATTGCGATCAGCACTACTGCAGGAACTGGTTCTCAAGTGACTCAGTGTGCGGTCATCACTAAGACGGCTGATAAAGACAAATCTGCAATTTGGCACAAAAATATTTTTGCTAAAGTCGCAATTGTGGATCCAGAGGCTACGGCAACCATGCCAAAGTCTGTCACAGCTCAGACTGGTTTTGATGCATTTTGTCACAATTTTGAGGCATATTTATCTGTGAATACCAATCCTTTGGTAGAAATTATGGCATTAGATGCAATTAAAATTATCGCAGAATATCTGCCCAAGGCCCTGGAAGATGGAACAGATATGGAGGCGCGCTCCAAAATGGCTTGGGCAGACACATTAGGCGGCTTTACAAACTCTAATGCAGGAGTAACTTTGCCTCATGGCCTCGGGATGCAGGTGGGAGGACATTGCCCTCACGTTACACACGGACAGTCGCTGGCAGCAATTTACCCAGAGTTCACCCGTTATACATACCCTTCAGCAGTTGAAAAATTTGCAAGAGTGGGACGGATTTTTAATCCTGAATTGAAAAAAGATGATGATGAAACAGCAGCAGCAAAAGCATGTGAAGAAATTGATGCATTTCTGAAAAAGATTAATTTATGGATTGGTTTTAAAGATTTAAAAGTAACCAAAGAAGACCTTCGGGATATTGCAGACTGTGGTCAGGTACTGGGAGATTATCTCAATAATCCAAGAGTCGCTACGATTAATGAAATGTATGAGCTTTTGATGAAGTGTTATGAGAGGAAATAAATAGGAGAACTATAATGACTGAAACAGGTATTTTAAACCGGGAAATAGCCGCAGAAATGGCGAAAATGGGACATACGGATAAAATGATGATTGTAGATGCAGGGCTTGCTGTTCCTAATACCACGAAAGTGATTGACCTTTCACTGGCAGTTAACATGCCAACCACTATTCAGGTGCTGGAAGAGGTACTGAAACATTTTTCTGTAGAAAAAATTATCTATTCATCAGCAACTTCAGAGGTTAGTCCTTCCAGAGAAAAAGAGTTTTTGGAGCATTTTGACAAAGATGTGGAGGTAGAAGTTGTTCCTCATCCCGTTTTGAGAGATGAGATTACCAGGCAAGTAAAATTTGTTATACGTACTGGGGATTTTACTGCTAATTCTAATATTGTTCTGGTTTCCGCAGGGGGACCCAGATGGTATTGCGAAAAATAATTGAGAGATAGGGGCTGGCGCTTTGTCGCAGCCCCGTTTTTTTATTCTTCACAAAAAGTTTAGGAACCCCTACTTGTCGGAGCCAAGATTCTATTTTATACTATAATTATCAGATAAGAATTATCAGTAAAGGGATGAGCGTACATGGAGACAAGACAGGAAGATTTTGTGAAGCTGACAGATGTGACCAAGATCTACCAGATGGGGGAAGTGGCCATCCGGGCGGTGGACGGTATCAATATGACCATATCCAAGGGAGAATTTGCAGTGGTGGTGGGCCCCAGCGGAGCGGGAAAAACTACGGTGCTGAACATTCTTGGGGGAATGGATACCGCCTCCAGCGGAGCTGTCTGGGTGGACGGATCCAATATTGCAAAATATAATCAGAAAAAGCTGACAAAGTACCGCAGGGATGATATTGGCTTTGTGTTTCAGTTTTATAATCTGATTCCGAATCTGACGGCGTTAGAGAATGTAGAGCTGGCGCTTCAGATCTGTAAGAATCCGCTGGATGCCAGGACGGTACTTCAGGAGGTGGGACTGGGAGAGCGGCTGATGAATTTTCCGGCCCAGCTTTCCGGAGGAGAACAGCAACGGGTATCTATTGCCAGGGCACTGGCGAAGAATCCCAAGCTGCTTTTGTGCGATGAACCTACGGGCGCATTGGACTATCAGACCGGCAAGGCGATCCTGAAGCTTTTGCAGGATATGTGCCGGGAAAAGGGTATGACAGTGATCGTTATCACACATAATTCTGCTATTGCACCGATGGCAGATCGGGTGATCAAGATAAAAAACGGGCAGGTGTCCAGAATGACGGTGAATGAGCATCCCGTTTCTGTGGAGACCATAGAGTGGTGAGTGAATGATGAAGAAGAGCGCGCTGAAAAAAGATTTTCGTATGGAGATCAAAAAAAGCCTGAACCGCTTCCTGTCCATCTTTTTTATAGTTGCCATGGGGGTGGCGTTTTTTTCAGGTATTCAGGCATCTGCGCCGGATCTGCGGATTACGGGAGATGCCTATTTCGATGAAACGGATTTAATGGATATCCGGGTAGTAGGTACTTTGGGGCTGACGGATCAGGATATGGAGGCATTGGGGGCTATAGAAGGGGTAGAAACTGTGAACCCCGGGTATATGACCGATGCCTTAAGCGGTGAGGGAGAGGATCAGAAGGTACTTCATATAGAGGCGATCTTAGAGCAGGTAAACCATCTTTCTCTGGCAGAGGGACGTATGCCCAGGCAGAGGGGAGAGTGTTTCCTGGACAAGGATTATGCAGATAAGATGGGATACCGGATCGGCGATCAGGTGGAGGTATCTTTTCCCAAGGATACGGATTCCATGTTAAAGAGCAGTACCTTTACCATTGTCGGGACAGGATACAGTTCCGCCTACCTTTCTTTTGCCAGAGGCAGTTCTACGCTTGGAAATGGAGAGGTGGCAGGATTTATGTATCTGCTTCCGGAGGATTTTGACAGCGAGGTTTACACAGTTGCGTATCTGACTGTGTCCGGGGCGAAGGAGCTTCAGTCCTACAGCGAAGAATATGAAGCCCTGGTGGATCCGGTGCTGGCGGCTGCGGAGGGGCTCGAACAGGTACGCTGTCAGGCCAGATATGAGGAAGTGATGGAGGAAGCGGAACAGGAGCTTTCGGATGCCCGTAAAGAGTTGGAAGACGGGGAACAAAAACTGGCAGATGCGAAAGCAGAACTGGAGGGGGGAAAGGCAGAAGCAGAGTCAGAGCTGACCAAGGCCAAGGATGATCTGGAGACGGGAGAGTCCGAGCTGGAATCCGGAAAAGAAGAACTGTCAGATTCAAAGGAAGAATTAGAGGATGCCAGAAGCCAGATCGCAGATGGGGAGGAAGCGCTGGCGGCCAATGAAACAAAACTGAGTGACGGATGGAGCCAGTTAAAAGACGGAGAGAGCCAGCTTTCTGCGGCAGAGAGTCAGCTTGCCAGTCAGCAGGCACAGTTTGATGCGCAGGCTTCCGAGAGTCAGAGTCAGCTGACAGAAGGGCAGAAGGAACTGGATGCAGCCAGAGAGAAACTGGATGCAGGCCGGAAAGAGATGGAAGCCAAAGCAAAAGAGCTGGATGAAGCAATTCAGCAGTCCAGCGAAGCAGCCAAGACCCTGGAGGAAGGGAAAAAACAGTACGAAGCGGGAGCTACGGCTTTGGAAGAGGGCAGAACGCAGTATGAGCAGGGAGAGGCCGCCTACGAAGCAGGGTATGAACAGTATGAGCAGGGAGAAGCTGCCTATGCAGCAGGGTATGAACAGTACCAGCAGCAGGAGTCCGTTTATGCGGCAGGAAAGGCAGAACTGGATGCCGGGTACGATGCATACCAGGAGCAGGAGTCTCTCTATCAGCAGGGAAAGCAGGCTTATGAGGAAGGAGCTGCTGCCCTGACGCAGATGGAGACGGGAAAAGTTCAGGCTCAGGATACGGCAAAGGAAAATCGAAGGGAAGCAGAGCGTCTGACCGAGGAAAATCAGGAGCTTCAGAAAGCTATTAACGAGGCCAATGCAGCGCTTCCGGGGCTGGAGCAGCAGCTGGGAGAGATTGACGGGGTTCTTGGGGAATTAAACAGCGAAAAGGCGAAGCAGGTAAGCGCCAGGGAGACAGTGCAGGAAAATCTGGATGATGCCAACCAAGCGCTGGGGGAGGCCCAACAGAAACTTGACAGCGCCAATGCAGGACTGACGGCTGCCCAGAATGGTTTGGATAACGCAGAGAAAGGTCTTGGCAATGCTCAGTCGGGACTTTCATCCGCCCAGTCCGGGTTAGCGGAGGCTCGGTCAGGACTAAACAGCGCTCAGTCAAATCGTGCGGGAGCTCAATCGGGACTTTCATCCGCCCAGTCGGGACTTTCATCCGCTCAGTCAGAATTGGCAGCGCTCCAGTCAAGCCTTGCAGCCGCGCAGGCAGAGCTGGCGAAGGCTCAGGCGGAGGGAAATGAGGAGCTGATAAAGCAGCTGGAGGCTCAGGTCGCAGGGTATCAGGGGCAGATCGACGGCTGCAATGTTAAGATCGGGGATTACAATGCCAAGATTGCAGAGTATAATAACCAGATCGCAGGATATGAGGCTCAGATCGCGGGATATAAGGCCCAGATCGCAGGGTATGAGGCCCAGATTGCGGATTATAATACTCAGATCACAGATTATACCAATCAGATCGGGGCGTATACCAGCCAGATTAAGGATTATGAGGCTCAGATCAGCGATTGCGAAACAAAGATCAATGGCTATCGTACCAAGATCGCTCAGTATACGGCGGAGATCGCAGTATATGACGGCAGGATCAAGGAGTACGATGATCGGATTGCTGCTGAAGAGGAAAAGCGGGATCCCATCCAGAAACAGTATGAGAATCTTCAGACTGCAGTGAAACAGAACCCGGAGACGATCCAGAAGAATCAGGCAGCCATTGAGATGGCTAATCAGACTGCGGAAGCGGCAGAAAAAAAGGCGGCAGAGCTGGAGGCTTCCATTCTTCAGCTGTCAGCGCAGCTGGAGGCGAAAAAGCCGGAGCTTGAAAAGGCGGAGAATGCTTTGGTACAGGCAAAGGCGGTTCTGGATTCTAAGAGCCAGGAGCTGGCAGACGGCAGAAGCAAGCTGGATGCAGCCAAGGCCGAACTGGAGGCGAACCGGGCGCTCCTGGATGCTTCTAAGGAGGAGCTGGGGGAAAGCCGCGCCAGTCTGGATGAGGCCAGAACGGAAATTGAGAGCAAAACAGAAGAATTGAATGCAGCTAAGGCTAAGCTGGAGCAGGGAACTCAGGAGCTGGAGGCAGGCCAGGCCCAGATAGAGGATGGAAGCAGGCAGCTGGAAGAAGGAAAGCAAAAGCTGGAAGCTGGGGAAAAGGAGATCGAGAAGAATCAGCAGACCCTTGATCAGGGAAAACAGCGGTTGGAGGATGCAAAGTCTCAGCTGGCTGCAGGATGGCAGCAGATCAACAGCAATAAGGCAAAGCTCGTTTCTTCCAGGGAGGAGCTTTTGCAGGGCCAGGCCCAGTTGGACGAAGGACGTCAGACGCTGGCAGATTCCAGACAGAAGCTTGCGGACGGCGAAGAGAAGATCGCAGAGGCAGAGGCTACGATTGCGGAAAATGAGCAGAAGATCAAAGACGGCTGGGAGGATTACCGGGAAGGAAAGAAAGAGGCTGCGGATCAGATCAAGGAAGGTGAGGAAGAGATCGCAGATGCGGAGGAGACCTTGACAGAAGCGAAGCAGGATCTGGCGGATGCAGAGGAAGAGATCAGTAAGATAAAAGTACCCTCCTGGTATGTGGATGACCGAAATGTGCTTACAGAATACAGCGGTTTTGGGGAGAATGCAGACCGGATGACCAATATCGGCCGGGTGTTCCCGGTGCTGTTTTTCCTGGTGGCTGCCCTGATCAGCCTTACCACCATGACCAGGATGGTGGAGGAAGAACGGACTCAGATCGGTACCATGAAGGCTCTTGGCTACAGTAAAAAGGATATTATGTCAAAATATATCAAGTATGCTCTGTATGCCACCCTGGGAGGCAGCGTGTTTGGCTTCCTTGTAGGTGAAAAGATCCTTCCTTATATTATTATTGTAGCCTACGGTATGATGTATCAGCATCTGCCTCAGATCATTATTCCCTATCACTGGCAGTACGGCGCAGCGGCTATGGGTGCGGCTCTGGTTTGCACGTTGGGAGCTACCCTGTCCGCCTGCTCTAAAGAGCTGTCCGCAACTCCGGCAGTGCTGATGCGGCCGCCTTCTCCCAAGGAAGGCAAGCGGGTGCTTTTAGAGAGGATCACCTTCCTGTGGAAGAGGCTGAGTTTCACCTGGAAATCCACTGTCCGGAATTTGTTCCGGTATAAGAAGCGGTTCTTTATGACTGTCATAGGCATAGGAGGATGCATGGCGCTTTTGCTGGTGGGCTTTGGACTCAACGATTCCATTATGGGGATCGATGACCTTCAGTACGGACAGCTGCAGTTTTACGATGCTATGGTGATTTTAAATGAGGATGCCGACACTCAGGAGGAGAAGGCGCTGGAGGAATATCTGGCTGGGGAGGAAGAGATCACCGGAACCAAAAAGATTTATGCAAAGAAGATCAACACAGATCATGAAAAAAAGGAGTACACGCCTTATCTATATGTACCGGAAAATGTGGAGGATCTGGAACAGTTCATGATCTTTCGGGATCGGGAAACTCATGAGACCTATGAACTTACAGATGAAGGTGCCATTGTCACAGAAAAGCTGGCTAAGATGCTGGATGTCCGGGTGGGAGATACCATCACTGTGACAGACAGCAGCAGAGGGGAGCTTCTGATCCCGGTGGCAGCTATCTGTGAAAATTATCTGATGCATTACATATATCTCAGCCCTGCCCTGTACGAAGAAGTGTATGGGGAGGTGCCAAAGTATAATACGATTTTGACCAATATGGAGGCCGGGGAAGAGAAGATCCAGGAGATCGGTAAAGCTATTTTAAATCAGGAGGCTGCGTTGAGCGTCACCTATACCAGTTCTGTGGCAGAGCAGATGGATCACATGCTGGGCGCTTTGAATATCGTGATCGCAGTGCTGATTATCTCAGCAGGAATGCTGGCCTTTGTGGTGCTTTACAATCTGAACAATATTAATATTAATGAGCGGAAGCGGGAGCTTGCCACCATCAAGGTTCTGGGCTTTTATGACCCGGAGGTGGCTGCTTACGTTTACCGGGAAAATATTTTGCTGACGATCATTGGAACCGGAGTGGGAATCTTTCTGGGCAGTCTCCTTCATCGGTATATCATTATCACGGTGGAGGTGGATGCCTGTATGTTCGGCAGAAACATTGATTTTCTAAGCTTTGTATATGGAAGTCTGTTTACCTTTGGATTCTCTGCTTTTGTAAATTTTGTCATGTTCTTTAAACTGAAAAAAATCGATATGGTAGAGTCCTTAAAGAGTGTGGAATAAAGTGCTGGAAGTGTAGAATAAAGGTCTGGCAGATGGCAAAAAAACGTGATATGATAGAAAGCGAAAAAGGCCACACAGTGAAAGCTGTGTAATTTAAGAAAAAAGGAAAGGATAGAAGTATGAATACACTGGAATTGCAAAAAATGGCGAACGAAGTTCGCAAGGGCATTATTACTGGGGTACATAGTGCAAAGGCCGGTCATCCGGGCGGCTCCCTTTCAGCAGCCGATCTGTTTACTTATCTGTATTTTGAAGAGATGAATATCGATCCTGAGAAACCGGATGATCCGGACAGAGACCGTTTTGTGCTGTCCAAGGGACACACGGCTCCCGGTTACTATTCTGTCCTGGCTCACAGAGGATATTTCCCGGTGGAGGATCTTCCCACACTGCGTCACATTGGCTCTCATCTTCAGGGACATCCCTGTATGCAGCATACGCCGGGGGTAGATATGTCTTCCGGTTCCCTGGGACAGGGGATCTCAGCTGCAGTGGGCATGGCTCTTTCCGCAAAAATGAGCGATAAGGATTACAGAGTGTATACTCTGTTAGGCGATGGAGAGATTCAGGAAGGTCAGGTCTGGGAGGCTGCCATGTTTGCAGGCCACAGAAAACTGGACAATCTGGTTGTGATCGTGGATAACAACGGACTGCAGATTGATGGAAATATTGCAGATGTGTGCTCCCCCTATCCCATTGACAAGAAATTTGAAGCCTTTAATTTCCATGTGATCAATGTGGCAGATGGAAATGATATGGATCAGCTCAGAGCTGCATTCAAAGAGGCAAGAGAGGTAAAGGGAATGCCGACTGCTATTATTATGAAGACCGTGAAAGGCAAGGGAGTTTCCTTCATGGAAAACAAAGCAGAGTGGCACGGCGCTGCACCAAACGATGAGCAGTATGCTGTGGCTATGGCAGATTTAGAGAAAGTGGGGGAAGCATTATGTCAGAAGTAAAGAAGATCGCTACGAGAGAAAGCTACGGAAAAGCCCTGGCAGAGCTGGGACATGAGCATGAAGATCTGGTGGTTCTGGATGCAGATCTGGCAGGAGCCACCAAGACCGGTACTTTTAAGAAAGAATTTCCGGAGCGTCATATTGACTGCGGTATCGCAGAGTGCGATATGATGGGCATTGCGGCAGGTCTGGCAACCACAGGAAAGGTTCCTTTTGCCAGCAGCTTTGCTATGTTTGCAGCAGGAAGAGCTTTTGAGCAGGTGCGCAATTCCATCGGCTATCCTCATCTGAATGTAAAGATCGGCGCTACCCATGCAGGTATCTCCGTGGGAGAGGACGGTGCTACCCATCAGTGCAATGAGGATCTGGCTCTTATGAGAACGATCCCGGGCATGGTAGTGATCAACCCCTCTGATGATGTGGAAGCAAGAGCAGCTGTACGGGCAGCTTATGAGCATGAGGGCCCGGTTTATCTGCGTTTCGGCCGTCTGGCAGTTCCGGTGATCAATGACCGGCCGGATTATCATTTTGAGATCGGAAAAGGGATCACCTTAAGAGAGGGTACGGATCTTACGATCGTGGCTACCGGACTTTGCGTATCCGGAGCCCTGGAAGCAGCAGAAAAGCTGGCAGCAGAGGGTGTGTCTGCTGAGGTGATCAACATTCATACCATCAAGCCTCTGGACAAGGAGTTGATTGCTGCTTCTGCAAAGAAGACCGGTAAGGTAGTAACCGCAGAGGAGCACTCGGTAATCGGCGGTTTGGGAAGCGCAGTCTGTGAAGCACTGTGTGAGTCCGCTCCGGTTCCTGTTCTGCGGATCGGTGTGAAGGACACCTTCGGAGAGTCTGGTCCAGCTGCAGCGCTGCTGACCAAGTATCAGCTGGATGGTCAGGGCATCTACGATCAGATCAAAGCCTGGCTGTAGACGGCAGATTGACAGCCGATTCTTCGGGCTGACGGATAACTGTATGTCAGGCCGGGGAAAAGCCAGTCAGCAGACAGTCAAAATCAGTTGACGATAAAATAAGGAAGTTACAGCAAAAAGAGGATGCTGTAAAATACAGATCGCTTACAGTTGCTGGTGAGTGGGGATTGTTCCCGAACCGGTAACTGCAGACGGAGTATTTTGCAGCGTCCTCTTTTTTTCATTTGATAGGAAATTCCTGTCAAATAAAAAATCGTTCCTGCAGGATCGCACTGCGGCGTAGTGGAATTCTGTTGTAAATGCCACTGCCTTTGTACTGATCCATGGGCTGTTCAGCAAAGGCTGGGAGCGTGGAATCTCCTTCAGCCTGCTGCGCAGCAGATTTGATCTCTGTCAGTTTGCTACGGGGTATTTGCTTTTTCTTTCTTCAGCCTTTCCATCAGCCAGGGAAGCGTGGTTTCAAAATTCACCCCGTAATCATGGGAAGTGGGATCTGCGATAGTGGTGCCGATGGTTCTGGCAGTGTATTCGCAGGCGATCTGGGTGGCAGCTTCCAGACTGTAGCCATTCATCAGACCGCCTAAAAGGGTGCTGGAGAAAAGGTCGCCGGTTCCGTGGTAATTGCGGGGCATTTGTTCGGTCTCGCAGAGAAAAGTCTGTCCGGTGGCAGTCTCCATTCCCATGGCGCCGATACGCCCGGGGGCGGAAGAAACCCCGGTAAGGATCACATGTCTGGGGCCAAGCTCCCCGAGAGCCAGAAGCAGCTCGGATAGATACTCTTTTTCACAGGTTTCCCTGTAGGGAATACCGGTGAGGAAAGAAGCTTCTGTAATATTGGGAACGATCACATCTGCCTTGCAGCACAGCTTTGCCATTTCTTTTGCAAAATCAAGATCAAATCCCGCATAGAGTTTTCCATTATCTGCCATAACCGGATCAATGAATACCAGAGTATCCTCTCCCTGCTTAAATTCATCCATCAGCTGACCGGAGAGGCTGATCTGCTGGAAGGATCCCAGATAGCCGGTATAAATGGCATTAAAAGTAAAACCTTCTTTTTTCCAGTGATCTGCAATGGGGCTGATCTGATCTGTCAGATCAGCAAAGGTAAAGCCGCTGAACATGGTGTGGGTAGACAAAACGGCAGTGGGGAGGACTGCTGTCTCAATCCCCATGGCGGAAAGTACTGGAAGGGCTACGGTAAGGGAGCATTTCCCTACGCAGGAAATATCCTGGATGGTTACAATTCGTTTCATAAATTACCTCCTCATAGAAGAATAGTCACGGTTTTGGGACAGACAGGAAAGTAATTCTGTGGGCCAACCCGCGGCAGAGGTTCAGGCTCTGCTTTGACATTCCTTATTAAGTCTATTATAATAAAAAGTGAATATAGAAAAATAACCAAAAGAAGAAAAAATAATAAGGTCAGATGGAGGAAATATGCTCACATACTCGTTTGAGAAAATAGGGAAAGAGAGTTTATATGAGTATTTATATAAATGTATCCGACAGGATATTTTATCCGGTAAGATCCGGGCAGGGGAGAAGCTGCCCTCCAAGCGCAGTTTTGCCAGAAATCTTGGGATCAGTGTAATTACAGTGGAAAATGCGTATGCTCAGCTGGTGGCGGAAGGGTATATCAGTTCGGTGCCAAAGTCCGGTTATTATGCAGCGGATCTCCCCTGGAGCGCAGACGGCGAAGGAGAGATCTTCGGGGAGAAGATCCCGGAGGAAAGGGTGTTTTTGGAAGCACATGGGAAGAAAAGATTTGAGGAAGAGACGCTTTTGGAAACGCGCAGGAAAGCAGTCTGCGCAGAGGGGCAGTTACCGGAGAAACAGGAGCGGCCTATTTTTGCAGATCTGGTAAACAGCCGTACAGATCCGGCACAGTTTCCCTTTGCTGTGTGGGCAAGACTGCTGAGGAGAGTGCTCTCAGAACAGCAGGCGGAACTGATGGAGAATGCTCCGGGAGCGGGAGTGCGGAAGCTGCGGCAGGCTATTGCAGAATATCTGGGACAGTATCAGGGGATGCAGGTGAGTGAGGAGCAGATCTTTATCGGCGCAGGGACAGAATACCTTTACGGGCTGTTGATCCAGCTTTTGGGACAGGATAAAATCTATGGGCTGGAGGATCCTGGCTATCTAAAGACCGGCAAAATTTACGAGAGTCATCAGGTAAAGACCCTGTATATCCCCATGGATAAGCAGGGAATACAGCCGGAGGAACTGGAGGAGAGGGGAGTGGATGTGATCCACATTTCTCCTTCCCATCACTATCCCACCGGGATCACCATGCCCATTGGCCGCCGTTATGAGCTGCTTCAGTGGGCAGGGAGAAAGGAAGGACGCTATATTATAGAAGATGATTATGATTGCGAGTTCCGGCTGGCGGGGCGTCCCATCCCGCCTTTGCAGAGCATTGATCCAAAAGGACGGGTCATCTATATGAATACTTTTACCAAAAGTCTGGCTTCCACTATCCGTATCAGCTACATGGTGCTGCCCTGGGAGCTTTTAAGCAAGTTTCAGGAAAAGCTGGGATTTTATGCCTGCACAGTATCTAATTTTGAGCAGTATACGCTGGCGGAGTTTATCGGGGGAGGATACTTTGATAAACATATTAATCGGAAACGCAATTATTACAGGGGCAAAAGAGATCAGCTTCTGGAGGCGATACGGGTCAGCGGCCTGGGGGACAGAGTGCGGATCCATGGGGCGGATGCGGGACTGCATTTTCTTATGGAGGTGGATACCAAGCTGACAGACCGGGAGCTGGTGGAACGGGCAAAGGGGGAAGGAATCCATACCGCTTGTCTGTCCCAGTATTTTTATGAAGGGGGGGAATCCGAGGCAGGCAGATACCCGCATCAGGTGCTGATCAATTATGGTGCATTGGAGGAGGAGAAGCTTCCTCTGGTGGCAGAGGGACTGTACCGCGCCTGGTTTGGGGAAGGGGAGCCTTGAGAAATCCCTGAGAAATCTGTCGTTTCCACTGGAAATATGGCAGTAAAGATGGTATAGTAGCAATGAATTGTTTTCTTTTGGAGGAAAGTAGAAAAGTGAAGATTATAATCGTAGGTTGTGGAAAAGTGGGAGAGACCCTTGCGGCGGTTTTAAGCCAGGAGGGATATGACATAACTATTATTGACAAGCGGGAAGATATGGTAGAAAATCTTTGCAATCAGTACGATATTATGGGATATGTGGGAAATGGTGCCAGCCATTCCGTTCAGTTGGAGGCAGGAATTGAGCAGGCAGATCTGATGATCGCAGTGACAGGCTCAGATGAGCTGAACCTGCTTTGCTGTCTGATTGCCAAGAAGGCAGGAGACTGCCAGACCATTGCCCGGGTAAGAAAACCAGAATATAACAGTGAACTGGGATTTTTGAAGGAGGAGCTGGGTCTGGCCATGGTGATCAATCAGGAGCTGGCTGCAGCCATGGAGATCGCCAGAGTGCTGAAATTTCCTTCTGCCATTGAGATCGATACCTTTTCCAAGGGCAGGGTAGAGCTGCTTCGGTTTAAGATCCCGGGAGATTCTGTTCTGGATCAGATGAATCTGGTGGATATGCACAGCAAGCTGAAATGCAATGTTCTGGTCTGCACGGTGGAGCGGGAAGGACAGGTGGTGATTCCCAGAGGAAACTATATGCTGCAGGCAGGAGACGTGATCTCCATTGTGGCGTCTCCAAAGGATGAGGCCATCTTCTTTAAAAAGATCGGGATCCATACCAATCAGGTGAAAAATGTACTTATTGCCGGTGGAGGAGAGATTTCCTATTATTTAAGCAAGATTCTCACTGCCTCCGGGATCCAGGTAAAGCTGGTGGAAAAAAAGCGTGAGCGGTGCGAAGAGCTGTGTGAGGTTTTGCCAAAGGTGACCATCATTCACGGGGATGCCACCAACAAACAGCAGCTGGAGGAGGAGGGCATTATCCAGTCAGAGGGATTTGTGGCCCTGACCAATTTTGAGGAAGAAAATGTGATCCTTTCTCTCTATGCCAGAAAGCGGGGGGTTCGTAAGATCGTTACCAAGATCAATCGGTTTGTGTTCGATGAGGTGATTGAAAGTCTGGATCTGGATACCACCGTCTGCCCAAGAGATATTACGGCGGAGTATATTCTTCAGCATGTGCGGGCAATGAAAAATTCTATAGGCAGCAATGTGGAGACCCTTCACAGGATTATTGACAATAAAGCAGAAGCGCTGGAGTTTGTGATCCGCAGCAATTTCCGCCGTATGAATGTGCCCCTGCAGGAACTTCCTATTAAAGCTGAGATCCTGGTAGCCTGCATTAACCGGAATGGACAGGTGATCCTGCCAAGAGGTAAGGATGTGATGCAGGAGGGAGACACGGTGATCGTAATTACTGCAAAAAAGGGATTAAATGACATTAATGATATTTTTGAGTAGGATGCGGAAATGAATTATAGAATGATCTTGTATGTTTTGGGCTGGATTTTGAATTTTGAAGCCTTGTTTCTTCTGCCTGCCTGGGTTACCGGGCTGATCTATCAGGAGGCGGCAGGAGTCAGCCTGCTGGCGGCAGCAGGCCTGTGTCTGGTGCTGGGACTTTTGGTCACTCACAGGAAACCGAAGCGGGTACAGATTTATGCCAGAGAGGGATTTGTGATCGTTGCGTTGTCCTGGCTGGTGCTGAGCTTTTTCGGGGCACTGCCCTTTGTGTTTTCCGGATATATCCCCTCTATGGTGGATGCCATGTTTGAAACCGTATCCGGCTTTACTACCACAGGTGCCAGTATCCTTTCGGATGTGGAGGCATTGCCCAAATGTCTGCTGTTCTGGAGAAGCTTTACCCATTGGATCGGTGGTATGGGAGTTCTGGTATTTGTGATCGCCATTCTGCCTTTGGCCGGTGGAAGCAATATGTATCTGATGAAGGCAGAGAGCCCGGGCCCCTCAGTGAAAAAGCTGGTTCCCAGGGTGAGGAGTACGGCCATGACGCTGTATGTGATGTATCTGGTGATCACAGTAGTGGAGATCGTGCTTTTGCTGGCCGGGGGGATGCCTGTGTTTGATGCCCTTACGACTGCCTTTGGCACTGCGGGGACAGGAGGATTCGGTATAAAAAATGACAGTATCGCAGGATATTCCACCTATTTGCAGGTGGTTGTCACGATATTTATGATCCTGTTCGGCGTGAATTTTAACCTTTATTATCTGATTTATAAGAAGAAATGGAAGGAAATTCGAAATTGCAGTGAAGTGTTTGCCTATCTGGGGATCATCGGCATCTCTGTTTTACTGATCACCTGGAATATTCGGGGAATGTATCAGGGCGTTGGCACAGCCCTGAAAGATGCTGCGTTTCAGGTTGGCTCCATTATCACCACCACCGGTTTTTCCACTGCAGATTTTGATCTGTGGCCGTCCTTTTCGAAATCCATTTTGGTGCTTCTCATGTTTATCGGTGCCTGCGCAGGCAGTACAGGAGGCGGTATCAAGGTATCCAGGGTGGTGATCATGCTGAAAACAGTTACCAAGGAGCTTTATACCTTTGTTCATCCCAATACGGTTCGGAAGATCAAGGTGGAGGGCAAGCAGCTGGAGCATGCGGTACTTCGGGCTACCAATGTATTTATCATGGCATACCTGGCGGTATTTGTGATATCCGTGCTGCTGATCTCTCTGGATAATTTTGATATGACTACCAACTTTACGGCAGTGGCAGCTACACTCAACAACATCGGTCCCGGTCTGGCAGCAGTGGGTCCTACTGCAAATTTTGTGGCTCTGTCAGGTTTTTCCAAGATTGTGCTGACCTTTGATATGCTGGCAGGCCGGCTGGAGCTGTTTCCGGTGCTGATTTTGTTCTCCTGGAGAACCTATAAGAAATAACAGGGGATTTTTACTGGAAATGCATGGATAAAAGCGCTCATTTGGAGGAAAACATCCGGTTTTCCAGGGTTTTTAAAGGTTTGAGAGCGGGAAAAGCGAAGAAATTCATGGACATGATGATACAGGTATGATAGACTAAAAAATGAGGTTTACACTTTGCAATTTGCAGATATGAGGTGACAAAAGTGGATAAGAATGAATATAACCTGAGATTAGAGGAAATTGACGCATATGTCAGTCAGGGAAATTACAGTGAGGCTGCTAAGGCTGCGGATACCATTGACTGGAGGAGAGTGAGAAACGTCCGCACGCTCTGCATGATCAGTGAAATATATGAGGCAGATAACCGGTATGAGGACAGCAAGGCGCTGCTTTTGCGGGCATACCGCCGCTCACCGGTGGGACGGGCGATCCTTTACCGCCTGGTGGAAGTGACCATACAGTTGAAACAGTTTGATGAAGCTATTGAATATTATTCAGAGTATGTCCAGGCAGCACCTCATGATAATAACAAATATATTTTGAAATATAAGATTTATCGGGGAAGGGGATCCTCCCTGGATGAACAGATCGATATTCTGAAAGAATATTTAAGCCAGGAGTACACAGAAAAGTGGGCGTATGAGCTGGCGAAGCTGTACCAGCAGGCGGAACGTATCCCGGAATGTCTGGCAGCCTGCGACGATCTGGTGCTGTGGTTCCACAGCGGAAAATATGTGATCAAGGCGCTGGAACTGAAGCGGCGCTATACGGCGCTCACACCCAAGCAGCAGGAGATTTATGACCATCGGTTTGACGGGGATGGACCGGAAGGGTATGAGGATGAGACCAGGCTTGGCCAGGAAAAACAGATTGTGGAAACCACAGAGGATAAGCTGGCTGAGACGATCCTGGAGGATGCCCAGAAGGAAATCGCCCAGTCTGTAGCTGAGACAAGACAGGAGGAAGGGTCTGCCCCTGAGGAAACCCAGGAGGAAGCACAAGAAACGAGGGTATCCGGGCAGGATGCAGATGAGGCGGCTGGAAGTCCCTTTGATGAGCCGGTGCAGGATGCCAGAGAGTTTGATGAAGAATTAAACAAATATAATACGCAGGATCTTCAGACAGAGCTGGTAAAAAGTATGCGGGAGATCATCTACGGCGTAGGCGGCCGCAGAGAAGAGGCCGATGTGCCGGATCCTGAGGATGAGGTGATCCAGCAGTCCAAGGAGGAACAGAAAAATGGAGCAGCCTTAAATCAGGCTGAGCCGGCGCTTAAGATTCCTTCCAGAATGCAGTTTCAGGCCAAGACAGAGAAACAGTCAGTGGGAAAGCTTTCCATTGATGATATTCTGCTTTCCATGGGAGAGCGGGGAGATGCAGTGCGGGAGGCAGCTGCCAAGGTTGCGGCGACTACGAAAGCGCCTGCCAATGGAGTGGTTTCTGCCATGGATGAGGCCCTGATGGGAATGGGCGTGGAAGTGAAAAAGGAGCCGGAGGCTCCTGCAAAAGATAAGATAGCAGAATCCGTAGCCAGAGGTGTGGGCAGTGCGGTGGAGCGGCTTGGACAGATGGCTGAAATGGAGGAAGTTTCGGAGACGAAGGAATCTTCCCGGTCACCGGAAACTGAGAGAACACAGGAGCCTGCAGAAGAAGCTGAAGAGATCTTTGAGGATGTGGCCACGGCCAAGACCAGACGGATCCCGACAGATGAGATTGCTGAAATCCATGCTTCCTTTGGACTGGATGAGGATGGAAGACGGCTGGATTTCCAGGATACGGCAGAGGAGCCGGGGATACAGCGTTTTCAGGAAAAGGGACAGAGACATGAGAAACCTGCTGAGATGCAGCCTGAAAGAAATAGAATGCCGGAAGAAGAAAAGCAGATGTCTTCCGGGGAAGAGAGAGCTGCCGGTGTAGAACCGCCTTTGGAAGAACCGCTTCAGAGAGAGCAGGATTCCGGTAAGGTAAGCCGGATGGAGCGTCCGGAAGAAAAGCGTCAGAGAAAGGGAAGGCCCTCCTATGGAAACGGCCCGAGATTGAAGGAGTACCAGCGAGAGCTGTTTACAGGATTTCTGGAGATCCAGAATATGGAGGCTCAGATTGCTTCAGCCATTCTTCAGGCAGGGCAGAAGGGAGAGGATCGGACTTCCAGAACCGGAAACGTGCTGATCTTCGGAGGCCATGGATGCGGCAAGACTACCATTGCCACCGGGCTTGCCAAGGCCATCGCCCAGGAAAAGGGCAATCAGTTTGTGAAGATGGCCAAGATCTATGCTTCGGATTTTAACCGGAAGGACATTGCTTCCACCATAGCCAAGATTGCAGGAGGCACTCTGATCATTGAGGAGGCGGGAGATCTGGAAGATAATGTGGTGGATCAGCTTACCACAGCCATGGAATTCCGCACAGACGGCCTGATCCTTATTCTGGAGGATGAGCAGAAATATCTCCATGATCTTTTAATGCGCCATCCCAGATTTACCATGAAGTTTACGGCTCAGATCTTTATTCCGGTATTTACCATTGATGAACTGGTGAATTTCGGAGAGATCTATGCAGGGGATCAGGATTATGTATTCAGCGATGCTGCAGCAGAGTCTCTGTATGAGCGCATCGGCGCAGTGGCTGCCCAGGGAGAAGCTATCTCCATCACCAATGTGATCGAGCTGGTGGATCGGGCCATACATAAATCCAACAAGTTCTTCCGGAAGCTCACAGCCGGAAGAAGCCGTTATGATGAGAACAACTGTATCGTTCTCCAGGAAAAAGATTTCAGATAAATATCCAACAGAATTTGAAAAAAGCAACAGAGGGAGCCTTCCGCTCCCTCTGTTGCTTTAGAATAATAATAATCTTTTATAATTGTCTTTATCTATCGCTGAGGCAGTTATAGAAGATTTTTCTATTGATTTTTTACCAAAAATATGTATAATTATATCTGTTTGTTTCTTTTTAACTTTAAGTTTAACGATATTAAACAAAAAGAGAAAAAGAGAAGAGATATACAACAAAATGTTTAGTAAAATCAAACAGGGAGGTGTGATGGTGGATATTGGCAAGAAGCTTAAGGAGCTTCGCCTGCAAAATGACCTGACGCTGGGAGATCTGGCGTCTCGAAGTGAGCTGACCAAGGGATTTTTATCTCAGGTGGAAAGGAATCTTACAACCCCTAGTATTGCCACTCTGGAGGATATTCTGGAGGCCCTGGGCAGTAACCTGTCTGACTTTTTCCATGAGGAGGAAGAAAAGCAGATCGTATTTCCCACAGAGGATTTCTTTGTAGACGAGAAGGAAGATTACCGGATCCAGTGGGTGATCCCCAATGCACAAAAAAATCAGATGGAACCTATTTTGCTGACGCTGTACCCTCATAAGAGAAGCCAGGAGATGGTGGCCTTCCAGGGAGAAGAATTTGGATATGTGCTGAAAGGCGCAGTTACCATTGTGCGGGGGAATAAAAAGTATAAAGTAAAGACAGGGGAGACCTTCTATATGGATGGAAGAGCCAGCCATTACCTGTATAATCACGGGAACAGTGAGGCTAGGGTGCTGTGGATCACCACGCCTCCCATGTTCTAAGAAAGGGATATGAGATGGAAGAGAAAAAAATCATAGAGTTTCGCAATATTGTGAAAAACTTTGACGGCCAGATTATTCTGAAGGGAATCAATCTGGATATTTATGAAAAGGAATTTGTAACCCTGCTGGGCCCCAGCGGCTGCGGAAAAACCACCTTGCTGCGGATCCTGGGAGGCTTTCTGGATGCAGACGAGGGGCAGGTGATCTTTGATGGGGAAGAGATCAGTCAAAAGCCCCCCTATGAGCGGGAACTGAATACGGTGTTTCAGAAGTATGCCCTGTTTCCCCATTTGAATGTGTATGAGAATATTGCCTTTGGCCTGAAGTTAAAAAAGGTGAGCAAGGATATCATTGATCAGAAGGTGATGAAAATGCTGAAGCTGATCGGCCTGGAAGGATATGAGAAGAAAAATACCACCCTTCTTTCCGGCGGCCAGCAGCAGAGAGTAGCCATTGCAAGAGCTCTGGTGAATGAACCGAAGGTACTGCTTTTGGATGAGCCTCTGGCAGCTCTGGATCTGAAATTGAGGAAAGAGATGCAGTATGAGCTGAAGCGGATCCAGCAGGAGGTAGGGATCACCTTTATCTTTGTGACTCACGATCAGGAGGAAGCGCTGACCATGTCCGATAAAATTGTGGTAATGAACAATGGTGAGATCCAGCAGGTAGGTTCTCCTGAGGATATCTACAATGAGCCTGCCAACCGGTTTGTGGCTAATTTCATCGGGGAGAGCAACATCATTCCGGGAGTCATGCTGGAGGATTATAAGGTTCAGTTTGATGATAAGGTGTTTGAGTGCGTTGATTTCGGATTTAAAGAGCGGGAAGCAGTGGATGTGGTGATCCGTCCGGAGGATATTGACATTGTGGATGTGAAGGAAGGGAAGCTTACCGGAGAGGTGCTGAGCGTGCTGTTTAAGGGGGTTCACTATGAGATCATTGTGGAGACCGTACCGGGCACCAGCGTTTCTGTGTACATGAGGGTAATCCGGAATCAGGATGTGACCAGCGCAGACGGCAAGGAAAAGATCAGCGCCAACAATTTCTATGTAGATGTGGATGATGTGGAGAATCTGGATGACAAAGAGGTGATCGCCCTGTCCAACGCCCAAGCCTGGAGGGTGGAAGATGAGGAGTACGTTTCCATCGCCAAGGTAGAGTATCAGGTGTCCAGAGAAGAGGGACAGTACCCCGTCACCTTTACCACTGCCAACGGAACCAGCATTGAGCGCACCATTTTTGTAGTAGATCAGCCCTTTGTGAAAAATGAGAAAGCCAATGAGGCAGTGATGGCCTTTAATTTCCAGAAAACAGTGGATGAGATCTTAGAGTCTCAGGCGCTGGATACAGATCTGAAAACCTGGGCCAATGCTCAGGCCTGGAAGTTAAGCGATGAGAATCAGAGCGTAGATCTCAGCGTGGACTATGAGTTTGAACCGGAGAATGTGAAGGAGGGTATTTATAAGATCACCTTCTGGACCACCGGACGGGAGCTGAAAATCCATACAACGGATTATTCCAAGGAGGGTCAGGAGGTCGGCCTGACATTCTTCCCGGAGGATATCCATGTTATGTCAAAGGTGGGTTACTGATGAAGCGGTTTTCGCAGCTGGCGCTGCCTTACATTGCCTGGGCGGTTCTGATGCTGGTGCTTCCCATGGGACTGATTGCAGTCTACTCCTTTATGGAACATGGGAACAGTGTCATTCCGTTCTCCTTTACCCTGGAGCATTATGTTACTTTTTTTACCGACCCTGATTTTTTGCTGATCCTCTGGCGCTCCATCTGGATTGCAGTAAAAACCACCCTTTTGTGTCTGCTCCTTGGCTATCCGGCTGCCTATTTTATAGCCAGAAGCGGGGAGAAGGTGCAGAATATCCTCATCCTGTGCATTACCATCCCCATGTGGATCAATATGCTGGTGAGAACCTACGCCTGGATCGGCCTGCTCAGCGAGGGAGGTCTGATCCAGCAGATCTTGAGCTTTTTCGGACTGGGAGATGTGGAGCTTCTCTATACGGAAGGGGCAGTTCTCCTTGGTATGGTGTACAACTTCCTGCCCTTTATGATCCTGCAGATCCAGACTTCCTTAAGCAAAATGGACAATTCCCTGCTGGAGGCCAGCGCAGATCTGGGGGCAACCCCCAGAGAGACCTTCCGCCGGGTGACGCTGCCTTTGTCCCTGCCGGGAGTGATCAACGGCATTACCCTGGTATTTCTGCCTGCGGTAAGCTCCTTCTTTATTCCCAAGCTTTTGGGAGGAGGACAGTATTTCCTTATCGGAAATATGATTGAGAATCAGTTTATCACAGTGGGTGAATGGAACTTTGGAAGCGCGATTTCCATGATCATGGCAGTGATCATGATGCTTTTGATGATGCTGGTGCGCAAGGTGGAAGTGCGCAACCAGGGCGGAAAGGAGGAGTGACCGTCATGAAGAAAGGCAACCGTTCTTTTGGGAAAATACTGATGGCAGTGATGATCCTCTTCTTTTATCTACCCATTGGATATATGATCGTCTTTTCTTTTAACGAAGGAAAATCACTTACCAGCTTTACCGGTTTTTCCCTTCGCTGGTACCGGCATATGCTGGAATCCGGAGATATGATGGAAGCTCTCTACACTACGTTCAGTGTGGCTCTGATCGCTACCTTTGTCTCCACCGTGGTGGGAACCATTGCTGCCATCGGACTGAGCAAGTCCAGAAAGATCGTGAGAAATCTGGTGGAGCAGGTGAACAATCTTCCCATGATGAATCCGGAGATCGTGACAGCCATTGGATTTATGCTGCTGTTTATTACCTTTCGGGTGGAAAAAGGCTACATGACCATGCTGCTGGCTCACATTGCTTTCTGTATCCCCTATGTGATGCTGTCAGTAACTCCCAAGATCCGGGCCCTGGATCCCAACCTTGCAGATGCGGCTATGGATCTGGGGGCAACGCCCTGGACAGCTCTTGTGAAGGTGATCGTGCCTCAGATCACGCCGGGTATCGTATCTGGCGCCCTCATCGCCTTTACCATGTCCGTGGATGACTTTATCATCTCCTATTTCGTTACCGGGCGGGGAGTGAAAAACCTGAGTATCATGGTGTACACCATGAGCAAGCGGGTAAACCCCAGTATCAATGCCATCTCCACCCTTGTGGTGGTGATCATCACCCTTGCCCTGGTGCTGATCAATGTGGTGCCGCTGATCGCAGCCAGAAGGGAAAAGCAGGAGAATACCAGAAAGCGGCGCGTTCTTCCCTGGGCCGCCGCAGCAGCCACTGCGGCTGTAGTGCTTACAGTGGTTCTGAAATTGGGAGGCGGGAGCCTGGACCGGCCTTTTGAAGGGCAGACACTGCATCTTTACAACTGGGGAGAGTATACAGGGGAGAATATCCTGAAGGATTTTGAGGAAGCCACAGGAGCTTCCGTGATCATGGAGAACTTTGATTCCAACGAGCAGATGTATATTAAGGTGGCTAACGGAGAGTCCTACGATGTGCTGGTACCCAGTGATTATATGATCCAGAGGCTGATCTCAGAAGATCTTCTGCAGAAACTGGATCCGGAGCTTATCAACTGTATGGATCTTCTTACCGAGGATGTAAAAAATCTTCCCTATGATCCAGGAAATGAGTATTCAGTTCCCTACTTCTGGGGCACTGTGGGAATTGTGTACGACAAGACCAAGGTGGATGAGAAGGATCTGAAGGAGCAGGGCTTTAATATTTTCCTGAATGAGAAATACAAGGGCGATATTTACCTGTATGATTCAGAGAGAGATTCCTTTATGATGGCGCTGAAGGCTCTGGGATATTCCATGAACACAGAGAATGAGCAGGAGCTTCAGGCGGCTTATGACTGGCTGGTGCAGTGCGTGCAGACCATGGAGCCGGAGATCGTGACGGATGAGATCATTGACAACATGGCTCAGGGAAGAAAAGCGCTGGGGCTGATCTATTCCGGGGATGCCACTTATGTGATGGCAGAAAACGAGAATATGGGCTATTATATGCCGGAGACGGGAACCAATATCTGGTCTGATGCCATGGTGATCCTCAGGAATGCCAGGAATCCCAAGCTGGCCCACGCCTTTATCAATTTTGCCGCCAGCTATGAAGGGGCCTACGACAATTCCAGCTATGTAGGCTACACCTCCGCCAACCAGGAGGTAATGGATACCCTCTATGGGGAGGGGGGCGATTATGAAGGATTGAATTCCTACATGCCCCGCTCCGGCAATCCCATGGATGAGGTATTTGTATATAATGAAAAAACGAAACAGATCATCAGTAAATTGTGGAGCCGGGTGAAGATCGCAGCCAGCAACGCATAGTGGAAATATTTTATACCAGCCCCTCCGCCATGAGCCACTGAGCCTCATCTCTTAAGGTTTCGGCGTAGGGGCGGGTGCGATAGCCCAGCTCTCTCTCCGCTTTCGAGTAATCAAACCAGTTATTGCGGTCCAGATTGTAGACTGCGAAGCGGGTCATCAAAGGTTTTTTGCCGGTGCGTTTTGCCTTTTTCTCCATGAAGTCAGCCAGACGGTAAGCCGTTTTTATGGGCACATAGAACAGCGGCTTCCGGCAGCCGCTGGCAGCATGGAGCATCCGGCACACTTCCTTTAACGTCACTTCTTTATTTCCAAGAATATAACATTCACCGATCCTTCCCTTATCTGCGGCAGCAATGCAGCCTTTGGCCAGGTCTCTCACATCGCACAGGTTAAAGGAGCCGCCCATGCCGATGGTCATCTCCCCTTTCATAATCTTGATAATGGTTCCCGTAGTCTCCCCTATGGCATAGTCCTGAGGGCCAAGGATTCCGCTGGGATGGACCACACAGGCTTTCAGACCCTTGTTTTTGCAGGCATCCAGCACAGCCTGGGTAGCCAGCGCTTTGGACTGGCTGTAGCAGCCTACCTGGCGGGATCCGTCGATGGGAGTGAAACGGGAGGACTCTCGGATGGCAGTGCCTTTTGGCTGCTCCGGGATGGCTCCGGTGGAGCTTACATAAACCAGCATTTTACATTCCGGATGCGCAAGGCAAAGGTCAATGATGTTCCAGGTGCCGCCAACGTTTACATCCATCAGTTTCTGGCTGAAATCGGCGTTGGTGGTGACCATGCTGGCGCAGTGGATCACAATAGTTTCTGCTCCCCGGGGGACAGTGAAAAAGGATTCCAGGGAGGATTTATCGCACAGATCTCCCTCTGTGATCTCCACACCGGAGGCAATATAGGCAGCGGCGGGATCATTTGGCAGAACCAGAGCCCTCACGGAATCTCCACGCTCCAGCAGTTCCTGACACACATGACTTCCTAAAAATCCGGCAGCGCCGGTTACTAAATAAATTTTCTTTGGATCACTTTTCCTTGACATTTGCTTTTCTCCTCTCTTTTATGACTCTGTTTCGGGAGTCTGATTACCAAAATGGTTAAAAATAGTAATGCGTCTGATCGCATGGAAAGATGCTTTTTTCGGGCAGTTCCTGCCAACGAAGGAAAGGATACCGGAGAAAGGTAAAACGAAAGTAAAAAACAGGAGGAAAATCTGAAAAAATTTTTGGACAGAAGTTGTCTCTTGTGAGCGGTGAGAAATCCGGTATAATAAAGACAAAAAGAAAAAAGAGGAGGATCCTATGACCAGTATATTGATCGTGGAGGATGATGCAGCTATCCGGCTGCTGACCAGAACCCGGCTTTCCGGAAGGTATCATATTCTTGAGGCGGAAAACGGAGAACAGGGACTGGAGATTTTTGACCATAACCATGTGGATTTGGTGATCGCAGATATTAGGATGCCCAAAATGGATGGCTATGAGTTTGTGGCTGCCCTTCGGGAAAGCGGCAATATGGTTCCTGTGATTTTTCTCACCGCCATGGATACCTTTGAACATAAAAAAAGAGGTTATCTTACAGGGATTGATGATTATATGACAAAACCTATTCAGTATGAGGAGCTGGACTGGCACATACAGGCGCTGCTGCGCCGGGCGAGAATTTCCAATGAGAAGCTGATCCAGATCGGAGGGCTTTCCCTGAACCGGGAGACTATGGCAGTCTGCCATGAGGGGAAGGAGATTCCGGTGACAGCCAAGGAGTTTGAACTTCTCTACAAGTTTCTTTCTTATCCGGAGGTGGTGTTTACCAAGCAGCAGCTGATGGATGAGATCTGGGGGTATGATACGGAGACGGATTACAATACCATCAAGACCTATATCAGCCGGCTGCGGAGTAAATTCAGCCAGTGCGGGGAGTTTGAGCTGATTTCCCTGCGGGGATTGGGCTATAAGGCGGTGCTTCATCCGGAGGTGTCCCATGAGTGAGAAGAAACAGGGATATAAGATCAAGATCTTTCAGGCCAGGTGGGTGATCTTTGTCTCCCTGGCGGTGGTGATCGGCAGCATCATGTCCTTTGGAATGGTGGGCTTTTTTGTGTTTCATTTTGATCGGGAGACTTCTATTTCCATGCTGGGCATGATCCTTCCCATGACCCTGGTGATGGTGGGCACCATGTATCTGCTTTTAAAGCACATGAGCGGCCGCATAGGCAGGCTGCTGTCTGCCATTGAGGCAGTGTCAGAGGGAAATCTGAACGTGGAGATCGATACAGAGAGGGGGGAGGAGTACCGACCGGTTTATGAACAGTTTAACAGCATGGTGAGAGAGTTAAGAGGTACGAAGCAGGAGATGGAGAATTTTGTCAATGAGCTGGTCCATGAATTTAAGACTCCCATTACCGCCATCAGCGGTTTTGCAGAGTACCTTTATCAGACCGGAGAGGGGATCGAGACGCAGGAACGGATGGAGTTTTTGAAGCTGATGGCAGATCAGGCCAAACGGCTTTCCAATCTCTCCTGCAATACGCTGCTGCTTTCCAAACTGGAGGCCTGTCAGATCGTGACAGACAAGGAGGTCTTTTCTCTCAGCGAGCAGATTAAGGAGTGCGTGATCCTGCTGTTAAGCCAGATGGAGGAAAAACAGATCACAGTGGAGATACCGGAGGATTTTGAATGTTCTTATTATGGGAATCCGGAGCTGATGCAGCAGGTCTGGATCAATCTTTTAAACAACAGTTTGAAATTTACGCCGGAGGGAGGCAGAATCTCTCTGAGCTATCAACAGGTTCCCGGGTTTTTGGAGATTTCTGTCTCAGATACCGGAGTGGGAATGGATCCGGAGACGAAAGAAAAAATCTTTCAGAAGTATTATCAGAATGACACACAGAATCTTACAAAGGGGAATGGGATCGGTCTTTCAATCGTCAAGCGGATCGTGGAACTGTGCCGGGGAAGTATCCGGGTGGAAAGCCAGCCAGGGGCAGGCAGCACCTTTACGGTGCGCCTGCCCCTGTAGGGAAGCCGGCTGCGGCAAAGTGGAAAGTTTTGGGCCATAGCTGCAGTCCGGCTGAAAGAGAAGGGGAAGCATCAGAATATGGCTTCCTCTTTATGGAAGAGAGCCGGATATTATCGGAACAGATCCTTCAGCTTTTCCATGACTGTCTCTGTCTGCGGCTCTGTTTCTTCCTCCGTTACTTCCGGGATCTTGATGGGTTCCGTCTGCATAGCAAACTGCACCAGGTCTACATTCTCATTTTTGGCAGAGACGAAGGAAACGGTCTCATAATCTCCGCCGGCGATCTTGTCTACTGCTTTGTCAATCTCATCCTGTACCTGATCATCAATATCAGAGGTTTTATCCGTAAATTCATTGGTTCCTTCCAAAAGCTCGGAAGTACCGTCTTTTAATTCGGAAACACCGTCATGCAGCTCGGAAACACCATCATAGAGACTGGAGGTGCCATCATAGAGTCTGGAAGCGCCGTCCATCAGCTGACCGGCTCCGCCAAACAGGCTTTGAGCACCGTTTGCAACCTGGTTGGCCCCGCTGAGGGCGGAATTGACGCCGGCCAGAAGGCTGGTGCCGCCGTCAGAGAGCTGGCTGCTTCCCGACTTCAGACTGCTGGCCCCCTCATCCAGCTGTTTGCTTCCTTCCAGGAGGCTGTTGTTTCCTTCCGCAAGGTCACTGGCGCCGTCGGCCAGTGAGGTGACCCCTGCTGTTACAAGAGGAAGGGCATTGTATAGAGTATCGTAGCCCTCCTTGATGGCCTGGGCACCCTGGGTATAGTCTGTGATACCGGTATCCAGGGTGGAGTAGGCGGTTACCAGCTGTTCAATGGCAGCTTTTAAGGTGGTCATCTGCTGGGAGATCATGTTTTCCAGTATCACCGGAAGCTTCTGAATCTGATCATTCAGGGTCTGATACTGTTCCGCGAGGGTGGTCAGACCGGTTTGCAGGGTTCCGGCACCGGTGGATGTCTGATCAATGCCGCTTCGCAGAGAACCGATGGCGGAATTGTTCTGTTCCAGAAGAGCGGCCACATTTTCCGCATTGTTTATGGCTCCCTGGATATCAATGTTTCCTGCGTACTTATTCAGGAGATCCTGGGGAATGGTCTGGTAAATTCCGGAGATGATCCCGATGATATTCCGAATATAGGCGGCAGCATTGGTGTTTTGGGTAGTCAGAGCGTCCAGTGTGGGGTAGTTTCCCTGAATGGCAGTGAGGCCTCCGGCCACTGCGGCAGCACCTGTTTCGGCTGTCTGGATGGCAGCGAGTACCTGGCTGGAGCCTGTAAGGAGGGCCTCCATCTGCTCCGCGCCGATCTCAATGCTTTCCAGGCTGCTCTGGATCGTGGTGAGAGCGGTGAGCACCTGGGCGGATCCTTCTGTCAGCTGGGCAGACTGGCCGGTGAGAGTGTCCAGTCCGCTTTTTAAGGTGTCAGCCCCGGCCAGAAACTGATCCAGGCTGTCTGTGAGCGTCTGGGTACCTTCTTTCAAGGCATTGCTTCCCTGAGCGGCCTTCTCGGCGCCCTGGGTCAGGGAGCGGGTGCCGTCTTTCAGCTGCCCGGCTCCTGCGTCCAGGTCAGAGATCCCGGTATTCAGGGTACCGGCTCCGCTTTGCAAGGCGCCCAGCCCGCTGCTAAGGGAGCTGGCGCCGGAAGCCAGGGTTCCTGCTCCGGAGGTCAGATCAGAGGCTCCGCTTTTTAGCTGTCCGGCTCCATCTAAAAGCTCTCCGGAGCCGTCTTTCAATTCCCCTGCGCCATCTAAAAGTTCCTGGGCTCCTTCATCTAACTGGGAAGCACCATCGTCAAATTCTCCGGCGGCATCCTTGATCTCTCCGGTTTTTTCTGTGAGATCCTGGGTATCCAGTGCTTTGCTGTCAATGTCAAAGGACATGGGCACTGCCTGGAAGGAAATGGCATCCATCTCAAAGTCTGTTACATCTGCTGTGATGGTATATTCTTTTTCCTGTCCTGCCATAATATTGTACAGCAGCTGCCGTTCCTTTCCCACGTTTGCCTGGGTGGCCCCTTCTGCCTTGATGTTGACGCACTGGTCGGTGTTCAGGGTAACAGTACCCTGGACCAGATAATTGTCAAAAAAGCTGTCATCGGAGTCCGGATTGTCCTTTACAGAAAGATGGATGGAAAGCTTTCCGCTTTTACCAGCCAGATCACTGGGGACGATCTTTTTTCCGTCCAGGGTATAGGAGATGGAAATCTGCCAGGGAAGCTTTGCATCCTTTAAATCACCCTGATAATAGAATTTTCCCTCAGAAGCTTCCACAGAGACCTGATCTCCTTCCAGCGTAATGGGGGCCTCGGAGGTGAGATTTTTCACAGAGGAATAATTGCCGTAGTCCAGAAGCTGAGCAGCGGCATCCAGCATATATTCGTTGACTACATAGACGCCGGAAACACTGCCGTCCTGATTTAAGTTTACATATACATTTTCATCCTTGCTGGGAAGATCAGCAGCCCAGCAAGGAAGTACCATGCCGGCCGCCAGCGTGATGCTTAAGGTTGCTGCCATGGTTTTCATATAAGTTCTGTTTTTTCTGTTTCTATTCATAATAAAGCCTCCTCTTAATAAAAAAGCTGATGAAAATGCAATCTTGGATCCTGCCGGCGGGTTCTGGACAGCCATCTGCAGGAAAACGGTTTCAGGACAATGGTTCAGGCCGCAGCTCCCGCTTTTGGTTTGCGGGAGATAAACAGCCGGTCAAACAGATACAAAAGCCCGGGCAAAACCAGCAAAACAATGATCAGGGAACAGAGGGCACCCACTCCAAGGAAGATGCCAAGCTGCGCCAGCAGCTCATTGGAGGACATGTACCCTAACAAAAAGCCCACAACTGTCAGAGTGCTGCCGGAAACCAGAAGAGAAACGGTTACTGTTGAGACTGTTTCTGTAAGAGCTTCTTTTTTGGCTTTCCGGATTTCCCTGCCCCGTTCCTGTTTGGAAAGGGAGGCAGCAGGGCGCGGCTGGCTGTTTCGGATCTCGCGATAGCGGTCTGAGAGCAGAATGGCGTAATCCACAGTGGCTCCCAGCTGGATGGAAGTAATGATCAGGTAGGCGATATAAAATACCGTGGAGCTGGTAAAATAGGGGAGAGACAGGTTGATCCAGATGGCTGTCTCAATGCTCAGTACCAGGATCACCGGAAGGGTGATGGATTTGAGCATCACCAGCAGAACTATAAATACAGCGCCGATAGCCAGAAGATTTACCTTTACCATATCTGCAGTAACCGTATCCATCAGATCGTAGGTGCTGACGCCTTCACCGGCCAGATAATAGGAACCGGGATAGTAGGTGTCTGCCAGAGCGCGGATATCTTCCACTAATTGGAAGGTCTTTTTTCCTTCGTAATCCGTATCCAGGGAGAGCACCATGCGGCTGTAATGGTCTGATTCCAGCAGTGCCAGAGTATCTGCATCCAGATAGTCTGTGGGGATCTCGGCACCTGCCATATCTACAAAGGAGATGACGCTGGTGACCTGGGGCAGATTGTGAAGCTCGTTGGACAATGCCTTTTCAGAGGCGGTATCTCCTTTGGGAACCAGAAGTACATAATTGTCGCTCTGACCGAAAATTTCTTCCACCTGTTTCATGTCCCTTCCAGTCTGGGTACCCGGCCCAAACATATGGCTGGCGCCATAGTAATAGTCATTGGCATTAGAAGCCAGATAGGAGGGAAGGATCAGTACCGCAAATACGCAGGCAAGAGGAAGCATCACCTTAGTAACAAATATGCCGAATTTGTGGAAGGAAGGCATGAGGCTTTTGTGATGCAGCCGATCCAGCAGTTTATAGGAAGCCAGGATCAGAGTCGGCATGAAGATAAACACAGCGACCAGGCTCAGAGCCACGCCCTTTGCCAGGGCAAGACCAAGATCCGGGCCCAGCTTAAACTGCATCAGACACAGGGCGACAAAGCCGATGACTGTGGTAAGACCGCTGGAGAGGATAGAACCAGTGGATTTACACAGGGCATCTACCATGGCTTCCTTTGGATCCGGATGCTCTTTGCGGCATTCCTCAAAACGATGGATCAGAAACACAGAGTAGTCCAGAGAGACGGCCAGCTGCAGGATATTTCCGGCAGCATTTGTCACAAAGGAGATCTCTCCGAAGATCAGATTGGTTCCTGCGTTCATGATAATGGCTACTCCAAGTCCCACCAGAACAATCACTGGTTCCATCCAGGAGGTGGTAGTAAGCAGAAGTACCAGAAAAACGAATACAACGGCAAAGGCTGCGATCTGATAGATTTCGATGACTGTATTTTTGGTGGCGGCTGCCGTAGCCACGGCGCTTCCGGTCATGGCATTTTCTTCACCGATCAGGGCACGGATATCATCTACCGCCTGCACGCGTTTGTGTTCCTCAATGGTAACGGAAAATAAAGCGGTATTATCCTTATAATAGGTATCCAAAACAGCCTGATCCATCATCTCCAGGGGGATGGTTACATCCACCGTGTCATCCAGCCAGGTGACTTCCTGGACACCGTCAATATTTTTCAGCTGTTCTTTATAGCTTAAAGCCTGGGCGATGGACACATCCCGGATCATGATCCGGGCATTGGGAATGCCGCTGTCAAATTCTTCCTCCATTACGTCCAGAGCCAGGGAGGACGGAGCCTCCGGAGGAAGATAGTCCGTAATATCATAGTTCACAGAAACAAGGCTCTGGAGAAAGGCGCAGCAGATGGTAGCTGCTACAAAAAATGCCAGGATGAATCTGCGATGGTTCACAATTCCTGTATAAAATTTTTTCATAAATCTGTTTCCTCCTTCTCCGAAACGCGGTTTCCAGACAATTCGTAGGTTCGGCGTTCTCCCTGCATCATCAGATGGACGGAACTGTCAGACAAAGTTCCGGTGGCTTTGTAGGGAACCCGGTGCATCAGGGTGATAAAAACACCGGATATGACGCAGTTGCCTGTTGAATCAATGGTTCCCTCAAAGGGTTCGCTGTGAGCCAGGATATCCAAATGCCCAGAAAGATCCGAGCCGACTATGCTGGCGGCCAGAGTCCCGTATTTTTTTCCAAGAGGCGTACTCATAAATACGCGGTATATCTTTTCGGACATATGTCCACACTCCTTTCTTGCCCGGAAATGTTTTCCGGAATGGTATGTATTGTAAGGGAAGACCGGAAAAAAGATTATGGTCAAATGCGGGCGAATGGGTAGAAACCGGACAGATGAGCTATTTTGATGGAGATTTCATAAAAAATTGGTAAACCAGAGCTAAACAGAAGATAAAAACAAAATAAAAAAATGTTTTTAAAAAGAAAGAGAAATTTTGTTGACTGTTTATCGGACAAATGTATAATAAAAGTGGAGGTGCGTGCATGACAAACGAAGAGATTTCCCTTTATACGAAAAAGCAATTTGCAGAGGCTTTAAAAAGAGCCATGAAAAAGAAACCCTTCAAGAAAATTACGGTCAGTGAACTGATTCAGGACTGTAAGGTAAACCGAAAGACATTTTATTATCATTTTGAAGATATTTATGACCTGCTGAAGTGGATGTTTGATCAGGAAGCAGTGGAGGTGCTGAAGCATTTTGATCTGTTGGTAGATTATGAGGAAGCCATTCATTTTATCATGGATTATGTGGAGGAGAATGACTACATTATTAACTGTGCTTATGATTCCATGGGCCGGGAAGAGCTGAAACGATTTTTTTATGCTGATTTCATGGATATTGTAGTGTCCCTCATTGACGGGATGGAGAAGATTACCGGCAAGACGCTGAATCAGGACTATAAGAATTTTTTAAGCTTCTTTTATATGGAAGCTTTGGCAGGTATGCTGCTGGACTGGATCAAAGAGAAGGATAAGCGGGGGAGGGATTTGGTGGTGGAGTATCTTACCGTCACATTTCAGGAATCCCTTATGGGGATTTTAGAACACCGGAAAGTGCCCGAGCCTGTGCAAAGCCTGGAAAAACCGGGACTTTCCTAACAGTCGAGCTGCAAAAACGAGTGTTTTTCTTGACTTTTTTATGAAATCTTCTATTGTAAAGGTAACCAGCGTACAAGGGAGAAGCCTGTTCAAGCTTGTACCGGGATGACAGCATTCGGCTTGGGGGAGCTGCGGGAGGAGACCAAAGCTTTCCTGGGAATGCAGAGTCTGGGCTTGAAAGACCGGAAAACCTGTTGTGAAAAAACAGAGAACTAGGAGAAGAGACTTATGGAGAGCAAGAAAACATTCGGCGCCTATATTCTTAAACGGCGCAAGGAACTGGGAATGACCCAGAAGGAATTTGCGGAAAAGCTGTATGTGACAGAATCAGCGGTGAGCAAGTGGGAGCGGGGATTAAGTTATCCGGATATTACGCTGCTGCGGGCGATCTGCGGAGTATTGGATATTTCGGAGCATGAGCTGCTTACAGGAAGTGAGGATACGAAGAAACGGGCCTCAGAGCGGATGGCGGCCAAATATCAGAGGCTTACCAGGAACTATAGGATCAGCCAGTATGTACTCTATGGATTGATCCTCTTAGGATGCGCCATAGGAAATCTGGCGTCAGCGGGACGTTTGGATTGGTTTTTTATTGCCGTGGCCGGGGTGATGATGGGAGCTTCGCTGACGCTGCTGCCAGCTCTGGCAGCACTGCATCCCGGGTTAAGCCGGCATAAGGCGGCGCTGTCGGCAGGCAGTTTTTTTGCCTCCCTGGAACTGCTGCTTTTGATCTGTTGTATTTATACCAAAGGAACCTGGTTTCCCATGGCAGGCATCTCGGTACTTTTTGGAGGAACCCTGGTGCTGCTGCCGTTTGTGCTGCCGCCCCTGCCTTTGCCGGCCAGCCTGGCGGGCAGAAAAAGCTCCCTCTATCTGGGGCTGGAGATGGCGCTGCTTCTTTTGCTGTTGCTGATTGCCTGCATGACTACTGGAGGCGACTGGTTTCTCCTTACTGCAGTCAGTGTGGTGTTTGGCCTGGGATTTTTGATCTTGCCGGTTTTTCTGCGGCAGCTTCCTATCCCTTTGCCCTTGAGTGAGCATAAGGTGCTTTTGTATTTTGTGATTCAGACCGCGCTTTTGTTTCTGGTGGAATTTACAGCCAGCTATCCGGAAACCATGAGGGAGTTTGGGCAGCTTACGGTTCCTATTACTCTGCTTGGCCTGACGCTGCCCTGGGGGATCATGGGCATCTGCCGCTATGTTCCGGTGAACTGGTGGCTGAGATTGTCCGGTTCCTGTTTCTGGGTCAGCCTGTGGCTCTTTTTGTTTCCTCCTGTGCTGGATCGGATCATGTGGAGAATCTATGGAGAGCCGGAGCCGGGGGTGGAGCCGCTGGGCTTTTCCTGGCTCAGAGTAGATTTTTTTACCTGGGATGAGTTTCAAACGCCCCTGAATGTGTTTGCCCTGGTGTCCTTTGGCTTTTTGGGACTTGGACTTTTGCTGGCAGGGATGGGTATCTGGAAAGGGAGAAAGAAGGAGCTTTCAAAAGGTCAGATCGTGGACAAGACCGGACAAAGGTAAAGTATCTGGAAAGGGAGAAAAGAAGGATTTTTTGAAAGACCGGAGAGAAAAGGCCTGTAAAGAACAGGAACAAAGGAGAGACGTTGTAAGATGGAGCTGTGCCGCAGAATTTTGGTGGTAGAGGATGATAAAAAATTAAATGATGGTATTTGCCTTGCACTGAAGGCGCCGGATCGGGTCTTTTTTTCCTGTCCCACTCTCAGGGAGGCGGAGGAGGTGCTGCGAAGCCAGCAGATTTCTCTGATCCTGCTGGATGTGAATCTTCCAGACGGGAATGGGATCCAATGGCTGGAGCGGCTGCGTAAATCCAGCCAGGTTCCGGTGATCCTGATCACGGTAAATAATCTGGAGCTGGATATTGTCACCGGACTGGAGGCTGGGGCCAACGATTATATCACAAAGCCCTTCAGCCTTATGATCCTTCGGGCCAGAGTGGAGGTTCAGCTTCGGAGAGAGCAGCCGGCAAGTCAGAGTCAGATGAAGTTTGGGAGATTTTTCTTTGATTTTGACCGGATGGAGTTTTATGTTCAGGGGCAGATGGTGGAGCTGAGCAGGACGGAGCAGCGGCTTTTGCGGATCCTGTGCGAAAATCGGGGGGCAACAGTAAAACGCAGCTATCTGATCGACACCGTATGGCAGGGGGATACCCAGTATGTGGATGAGCATGCTCTGACGGTGGCGATAAAGCGGCTTAGGGATAAATTAGAAAGGGATTCAGCCAATCCAAGGTACATTAAGACTGTGTACGGGATCGGCTATACATGGACCATGGAGGATGAGTGAAGGAATGCGGTTTTTTGTGATCAGTACCCTGCTGTTTTTATCAGCAGGGCTTTTTTGGTATCTGGTTTTTTCCCGGCGGGAGAAGCGTCTGTTTCGGCGTCTGCAGAAGATGGTAGATGAGGCCAGGGAGGGAACCTTTCAGAGAGAGGAGATCTCAGAGACGAAAATGTCCTTGCTGGAGGACAGCCTGCAGCATTTTCTGGATGAACGAAGGGCAGCGGGAGAGGATCAGCAGCAAAAACAGCTGATCCAGACGCTGATCTCCGATATAGCTCACCAGACGCTGACGCCGGTGTCCAATCTGATACTCTATTCTGAGCTTTTGGATGAACAGCTGGCAGGCAGTTCCAAGGAGCTTAAGATTATCCGGGATCAGACGGAAAAGCTGAACTTTCTCATCCAGTCTCTGGTAAAGCTTTCCCGCATGGAAAACGGCATGATCAGCGTGAAGCCTGTAGAAAACGGAGTGGGAGAATTTTTGGAGGAGCTGCGGCAGGAGTATCAGGAGCAGGCAGCCAGGAAGGATATCACTCTGACTGTGGCGGATTGCCCTTTCCTCACAGCAGTGTTTGACCGGAAGTGGATCAGGGAAGCTATTGGGAATCTTGTGGATAATGGTTTGAAATACACCAGGCCTGGTGGAAAAGTAATTCTTTCTGCAAAAAAATATTCTTTTTTTGTCCGGATCGATGTGACGGACACGGGAATTGGAATCCGGAAGGAGGAGATCAATAAGATCTTCGGGCGGTTTTACCGGAGTCTGGAGGTGCAGGAGGAAAAAGGCGTGGGCATTGGACTGTATCTTGCCAGGGAGATCATCCGGATCCAGAAGGGCTATATTAACAGAGAGAATTGCGTTTTATTGGTTCTAATTCTTTGAAAAAGACATTTTATAGTGCAATGTGCCAGTTGCAGAATGGCAAGGTGAAAATTGACGGTTTGCTTGGAGACCGTATTACGTTAGACAAGCTTCCGGAACAGTTGAAACTATTTGCGGAAAAGAAAACAAAACTGAAAACAATAGTATATCCCAATGGGATTGTAGAGTAAGAAAAACAGGCGGAGGGAAAAACTTCGCCTGTTTTATAATTAAATAAAAATTAAATTGATTTTAAAGAATTTTAGAAGGAGAGATAGTATATGAAGTCAGTTGGAATTGATATAGGTACAACCACTATCAGTATAGTGGTTGTAGAACAAACGGAAGGAAAGGTGATAGAAGCAAAAACGCTTCAGAATGGAAGTTTTGTATATTCTCAAAATGAATGGGAACGTATACAAGATGTTTCGATGATCATTCAGAAGGTGATGGATGCATTAGAAGAAATACGGAAACATCATTGTGATATTAGATTTATCGGATTGACTGGGCAGATGCATGGCATTTTGTATTTGGATAAAAAAGGTCAGTGTGTGAGTCCTCTATATACTTGGCAGGATGGTCGGGGAAACTTGATTATGAAAGAAACAGGAAAAACTTTGGTAGATTGGATTTATGATATTTGTGGTGTGAAGGGAGCTACAGGTTACGGACTTATAACTCATATTTATAATTCTAGATATAAATTGGTGCCGGAAGAAGCGGTTTCCTTTTGTACTATAGCCGACTATCTGGGGATGCTTCTTGTGGGGAGGAAGATACCGCTACTTCATGTGAGCAATGCTGCTAGTTTGGGATTTTTTGATGTTTCCAGGAAATGTTTTCGGGAAGAAGAATTGAGAAAAATTGGAATAAATGAGGAGTTTTTACCACAGATAACAGAAAATATAGAAATTTTAGGAGAATATCATAATATACCAGTAGGAGTAGCAATCGGTGATAATCAGGCCAGCTTTTTAGGCACGGTGGGTACGCAGGATGGAGGTATTCTCTTGAATATGGGAACTGGTGGTCAAATTTCTGTTTTGTCAAAAGCCTATTTTGAAGAACAAGGTATTGAAGCAAGACCATTTTTAAATGGGACATATTTATTAGTAGGCGCGTCTTTGTGTGGTGGACGTGCTTATGCGGTTTTAGAGCATTTCCTGAGAAGCTATGCAGTGGCTGCAGGGGCAGAAGACAGATCTCAGTATGAGTTTATGGAGCAACTGGCAGCAGAAGTGAATGGGGAAAATGATATCATGGAGATCAATACTGTTTTTAGTGGTACAAGAACAAATCCAAAAGAGCGGGGATGTATTACAAATATCAGTGAAGATAATTTTACTCCTGGAAATATGATATATGGTTTTTTGAAGGGAATGGTAAAAGAATTATACGATATGTATGTGAAAATTGAGATTGGAACAGGAATTCAGGTGAAACGCTTGATTGCTTCCGGTAATGGTTTTAGAAAAAATAAAACATTACAAAAAATAAGTAGTGAGATGTTTCAGGCTAGACTGGAGCTGGTGACATACGAAGAAGAGGCTGCGGTGGGTGCTGCATTAAGTGTAAGGGAGTATATTAGGTAGGTAGGCGGAAGAAGCCAGCAATATTGCATTGATTAATGTATGAAAAAGTTGAAGGCAGACCAGGCACAGCTACGCCTGGTCTGCCTCCTGGATTTTTTTAAACAGATCAGAAAAATCTACTTTGGAAAAGTCGGTGACATCTACAGAGATGGTCTGGCCCAGCCGGATATCATAGATTTTCCGGTCAATATCCGCCCGGAATTCCTCATAGGAAAGTACCGCGTCAGGAATCAGATCCCGGGGGGAGACAGTATTCTCAATATGATAGGTGTTGGTGAGATGACCGGGATGCCTTGGGGTATCCTGGGACTTATCCCGATCCAGCCCCCGCTCATAGATGGTGCGCCAGTCTCCATGAAGAAGAATGGTGATGGCCCGGTAATGGTACTGAGTCACCAGGTCTGTGAGGGCATCCTTGTGACGGTGGTTGAAGGGATATTCGATGAGAATGGTTTTTCCCTCCCACATCATTTTCTGAAGGGAGAGATAGAATTCTTCCAGGCTGAACCGATTCAGCCGGTCTTTTTGCTGTTTGTTGTCAAATCCAAACCGATCCCATTCCATTTCTTTCAGTTTATCATAGGAGAGTATATCCAGATCCTGGATTTCCTCGCAGATCTTTTTGGCAGCATAGCTTTTTCCCGTTCCCGGGCCTCCGGTTACAATAATAAGGGTATTTTTATGCTGTAATTTCATAAAAATTTTCCTCCTTCTGTGGAATGTATAAGTATTTTACTGAGAAATGTCAGTTTTTTGTTTGGAAACGGCGCTCTATTTAAAAACAGTTTCCGGAAATTTTTGTACATGAATAGTAATTTCAGTATAAAATAATTTTAGGGGAAAAGCAAATGTTTCTCCACTTAAATTTTGAAAACTTTCGATTACTTTCCAAAATTCGTAAAAAATGCTGAAAATGAGTTTCAAATGAAAAAAATCCTTTTGAATAATTGTTTTATGCAAAAATCCATGCTACTATAAAATCAGAGAGTTTTCCATACTGGAAAGACTGACAGGAAAATGAAAGTGTAGATTCCTGTTTTGCAGGGATAAAAGGAACAAACAAAGAGGAGGAGCGGCTATGTTTTATCAGGAACGCCAAAAGAAAATTTTGGAATATATTCAGGAGAAGCCGTCTGTTTCTGTCACTGAACTGAGCAGCGTTTTTAAGGTATCTGCCGTTACCATCCGGAAGGATTTGAATGAGCTGAGTCAGGATGGAATGGTGGAGCGCACCCATGGCGGGGCTATCAGTTTAAATAAGAGCAGCTATGAGGAAACGGAGGATGCCAAGGAGCGGATGAACATTGAAAAAAAGCAGGAGATTGCCCGGAAAGCAGTGAAACTGGTGGAGGAAGGAAGCACCATCATTCTGGATGCCGGATCTACCACTTTGGAGTTGGCCAGACTTTTGGCGGAGGAGAAGATCAAGGGCGTGACGGTGATCACCTATGCATTGAATATTGCCAATATTTTCAAACAGAGCCGGGAGTATAATCTGGTGATGATCGGCGGTCAGTTCCGCCATGGCATGATGTCCTTTGTGGGACCGTATGCGATCCAGATGCTTCAGAGTCTTTATGCAGACCGCTGTTTTATCGGAATCAACGGATATACCCTGGAAGAAGGCCTCACCACCCCCAATCCCTATGAGGCAGAAGTAAAGAAAACTATTGTGGAGAGGAGTAAGGAATGCTACCTTTTGGCAGATGCGGGTAAATATGGGAATATCTGTATGGCCAAGGTTGCGGATATTTCTGATCTTAAAGGAGTGGTTACGGACGGAGAACTCTCTCCGGCGATCTGCCAGGGGTTGATAGAACGAGGGGTTACTGTTCTTTAATGAAACAGCGGAAGCAGCAGGGAGCTTTTTAAGAGTGTGGGAGGAACGGATTACGGTTTTGGAGAGAAAATAAGCAGACTTATACAAAGTGCATAAAAAATATGGCTTAAAATCTACCATAGTGACAAAAACACAATATGCGACAAGAAATTCATTGACAAACGAAATAAAATGAAATATATTAGTTTCATAAATGAAACAAAACGAAAAGGCAGTGCGCCTGTTTTGTTTGCAAAATCACAACATTCTAAAGGAGGATTTCATATCATGAAAAAGAAAATCTTAGCAGGCCTTATGGCAGCAGCACTGGCAGCAGGTACTCTGTCTACCGCAGCATTTGCAGAAGAGCCCCTGAAAATGGGATTTATCGTAGGTTCCTTTGAGCATGTATTCTACAATCTGATCGCAGAAGGTATTGAAGAGAAAGCCGCTGAGCTGGGCGTAGAGGCAACTGTACTGGATGCTGAGCTGGATGCAAACATTGCTTCCGACAAGATCCAGAACCTGTCTGCTGACGGAAACGTAGCCATCGCTCTGGCATGTAACGATGCTGCAGGCGTGAAACCCGCTATTGAGAACGCTGACAAAGAAGGCGTTAAGATGTTTACTTTTGACTGTACCTCAGAGTCTGACGCTATCAACTGCTTCGTTGGTACCGACAACTATGAAGGCGGAAAGCTGGGCGGACAGGAGCTGCTTCGTCTGACTGAGGAAGGCGATACCGTAGCTATCATCGGTTACCCCACCGCTTCTTCCTGTCTGGATCGTGAAAACGGCGCTCTGGAAGTTCTGGAAGCAGACGGAACCCGTACTGTTCTTTCCGGATACAACTACGAGGGTGATGCAAACAAAGCGCAGGAGATCATGGAGAACATCCTGACTTCCAATCCCGACGTTGCCGCTGTATTCTGCGTAGGTGACCCGGCTGCATCCGGCGCTCTGGCTTCTATCAAAGCAAACGCTTCTGATTGTAAGATCATCGGCTTCGACGGAAATCCGGAAGCAAAAGAAGCAATCCTGAGCGAAGAGAACGGAAAATGGTGGGTATCTGAGATTTCTCAGAATCCTCACGAGATCGGAACACGTATTGTAGAAGAGATGGTTTCCTTCATGAACGATGGAACAGTAACTGACAAGGTTGTTTACATTGCACCGTACATCATCACCGCTGAGACTCTGGCTGAGGAAGGCGCTGAGGCTGCTACTGAGGCTGCTACTGAGGCTGTTACCGAGTAATTAGCTTTTAGAACAGATAAGATGCATTGTGATTAAAGCAAATTGCCCAGGCGGGGGTGACCTGTTTGGGCAATTTTTAGGATGAAATTTAGAAGTGTTCAGAAAGGAAATATTTTATGGAGCCGATTTTACAAGTAAAAAATATAAGCAAAGTATTTCCGGGCGTTAAAGCGCTGACTGATGTATCGGCTGATTTTTATCCCGGAGAGGTACATACCCTAGTGGGGGAAAATGGAGCCGGTAAGTCCACCCTGATCAAGATTATTTCCGGTGTTTACACTCCCACAGAGGGAAGGGTGATACTGGAAGGGAAAGAGATGAAGTTTACATCTCCCGGTCAGGCCATTGACGCCGGTATCGCAGTAATTCATCAGGAGCTTAGTATTGCCAAGGATTTGACGGTGGCAGAGAATATTTATCTGGGAAGAGAACCGAAAAAGGGCAGACTCCTGGATCGGAAAAAAATGAATCAGGATGCTCAGGAGATCCTGGACTTTATGAAAGTAAATATGAAAGCTACCCAGATGGCAGGTCATTTGAATGCAGCGCAGCAGCAGATGATCGAGATTGCAAAGGTAATCTCCAAAAATGCCAAGGTGGTAGTAATGGATGAGCCCACCTCATCTTTGTCTGAATCTGAGATTGACGCATTGTTTGAACAGGTAAAGATCCTGAAGAAAAAGAATGTTGCAATTATATATATCACCCATCGCTTAAAGGAGCTGACCCAGATCTGTGAGCGGGTGACGGTGCTTCGCGACGGATGTAAGGTAGACACCATGATGGTTAAGGATGTGACAGAACAGCAGATCGTAAACAGCATGGTTGGCCGCGAGATGGGAGATTATTACAACAAACATGAGCATACCAGAGGAAAGGAAATGCTTCGTGTGGAGGGACTTACCAGAAAGGGCGTGTTTGAAAATATTTCTTTCACCGCCTATGCCGGGGAGATCGTTGGATTTTCCGGTCTGGTAGGCGCAGGCCGAACAGAGGTTATGGAGGCTATCTTTGGCGCTACCCATATTGATTCCGGAAAGATTTTCCTGGAAGGCAAGGAAGTACATTTCAACTCTCCTATTGACGCCATCAATGCCAATGTGGGGCTGGTAACAGAGGATCGAAGAAGAACCGGTCTTTTGCTTCAGAAGAAGATCAAAGAGAATATTTCTCTTCCCAGCCTTCCCAAGCATAAATCCGGAATGGGATTTGTGGATACCAAATGGGAGGTGGATGTGGCTGAGGAATACATGAAAAAGCTGCGGATCAAAGCCCCCAATATCGATACCATTCTGTCCACTCTTTCCGGTGGAAATCAGCAGAAGGTAATCCTTTCCAAGTGGCTGGTAGCTGACTCCAAAGTGCTGATCCTGGATGAGCCCACCAGAGGTATTGATGTAAATGCCCGTTCTGAGTTCTATACTTTGATGAATGAATTTGTAGAGGCAGGGGGATGCATTATCATGATTTCTTCTGAAATGCCTGAGGTTCTGGGTGTCAGCGACCGTGTTATCGTTATGAGAGGCGGAAAGATCAGCGGTGAATTAAGCCGTGAGGAAGCCAATGAACAGTCCATTATGAATTTGGCAAGCTTTACCAGCGATGCCGAGTAGACGGTATCAAAGCATAATCATTACAACGGTAGAAAGGTGAAAATATCATGGAAAAAGCAAAAAAATGGGTCAATGAGAATGTGGTGGTAGTTACCCTGATTGTGTTGTGTGTTCTTTTTGGAATCGGCAATCCGGTGTTCTTTTCAGTTAAAAATGTGATCAACCTCTTATCCCAGATGTGCATCAATGCGCTGATGGCAACTGGTCTTGTGTATGTAATCATCCTTGGAGGAATTGATATTTCCGTAGGCGGTACTGCTGCATTGGCAGGCGTTGTTTCCGCATATGCGGGTCTGATGTTCCCCAACATGAATTCCTTTGCTGCAATTGTGATCCTGGTAGTATCCGGCGTTGCAGTTGGTGTTGTGGTAGGTTTCCTGAACGGATTTATGATCGCGTACTTAAACGTAGTGCCTATGATCTGTACTCTGGCAATGCTGAATATTACCAGAGGTGTGGCTTACGTTATTACCAACGGTCAGCCGGTATACGGACTGCCGGATTCCTATGCATTCCTGGGTGCCAGCCGTCTCTTTAAGACGGAGAGTATGCCAAACGGTATCCTTCCGGTAATTACCATCTTTACGGTAATTGTAGTAGTTCTGATGCATATCCTGCTTTCCAAGACTGTGTTTGGACGTCATGTGTATGCGGTAGGTTCCAATAAAAGCGTTGCTCACTTAAGCGGTATCAATGTAAAGAAGGTTACCCTGTCCGGTCACATCATCTGTTCTGTAATGGCTTGTCTGGCAGGTGTGTGCGCAGCTTCCAAGATTCAGAACGGTCAGCCCGGCGCCTGCGATTCCTATGAGATGTATGCCATCGCTTCTGCCGTAATGGGCGGTACCTCTCTGGTGGGCGGCAGCGGCTCCATTGCCCGGGCAATGTTCGGTGTGGCAGTTATCGCAGTTATTAAGAATGGTATGGATCTGATGCAGATTTCTTCCTACTGGCAGAAGGTAGTTATCGGTGTGATCATTCTGTTGGCAGTTATCGTGGATATGGCTCAGAAAAATAAGAAAGAGTGATAAGTATGGGAAAATATTATCTGATCATGGATATCGGGGGAACCAAGACTACAGGAGCGTTGTTTACTGAGGATGGGAAACCTGTGGATGATTATGTGTATGTGGTAAAGTCTCAGACCTATAAAGGGGAAGAGGCGGTTTACCAGAATACTAAGAGCGCTTTGGACCATGTGATCCAACACTTCAACGTAAATATGGAGGATGTGCTGGGCATCGGTGTAGGCGGTCCAGGACCTTTGGATGTGAAGAGGGGCGTGATCATTAACTCTCCCATGATGGGATGGAAGAATTTTCCCATTGTAGACCGTTTGAAGCAGGATTATCAGGTTCCCGTTATCATGGATAATGACGGGAATCTGGGAGCCCTGGCGGAGCAGCGCTGCGGAGAGGGCAAAGGAAAAGAAAATGTGCTCTATATGACCGTCAGTACCGGCTGCGGAGGCGGAGCAGTGCTGGGAGGAGAGATCTACCATGGCATGAAAGACGGAGCAGCGGAGTTTGGGCATATCAGTATTGATCTGGAGGGACTTGCGTGCCCCTGCGGAGGAAAAGGCTGTTTTGAGCTTTACGCTTCCGGAACGGCTATGAAGCGGAGAATGAAGGCGGATATGCAGGCCGGGGTGAAGAGCCTGGCATTTGAAGCTGCCGGTTATGATCCGGAAAAGATAGACGGAAAGTATCTGACAGAGGCGGCAGAAAAAGGAGATGCCTATGCTCTGGACTTCTATAAAAAAGAGGGGTATTATTTAGGGTGTGGTCTTTCTATTTTGTTTAATCTTTTTGACCCGGATGTGTTTGTTCTGGGAGGCGGTGTGACAAAAGCGAAAAAGTATTTTCATGAAGAGCTTATGAAGCAGCTGCAGGAGCGGACCATCATGGGCGTGGAGGAGAGCCGGGTACGGTACTCTGTGATGAATGACCGAGTGGTGCTGTACGGTGCATATTACCTGATCAAGGAATATCTGGAAAAAGGAAACAAATAATATTCATAATAAGCAAAGGAGATTAGAGCCATGGGATTAGTGACATTGAGAGAGATTCTGGCAGATACCAGAGAAAAGCATTATGCAGTAGGCGGTTTTAACATGAACAGCTACGAGGACTCTGAAGGTATGGTAATGGGTGCGGCAAGAAAGCATTCCCCGATCATTATCATGACCTCCATGGCCTGCGTAAAATATGTAGGATTAAAGCAGCTGGTAGGCATGGTTCGCGGTATGGCAGATACCTATAACATTCCGGTATGTCTCCATCTGGATCACGCTACAGACATTGATCTGATCAAAGCTTGTGTGGGTGCTGGATATACTTCTGTTATGATCGATGCTTCTAAGAAAGAATTTGAAGAAAATATAGCGATCACTAAGAGTATTGTGGATTTTGCTCACACATATGGATGTTCTGTGGAAGCAGAGCTTGGCAAGCTGGGAGGAAGAGAAGAAAACGTAGTAGTAAGCGATTCTGAGAAGGCCTACACGAACCCGGAGGATGTGCCGAGATTTGTGGAAGAAACCGGTATTGACGCTTTGGCAGTTGCCATCGGAACTGCTCATGGTTTCTACAAGGCAGAACCGAAGATCGATTTTGAACGTTTAGAGGCGATCACAAAAGTAACGGATTGTCCTCTGGTGCTTCACGGCGGAACCGGAGTTCCGGAAGAAGATTTCAGAAAGTGCGTAAAGATGGGTATGAGCAAGATCAACGTAGGTACTCAGCTGAAGAAGGATTACACAGATGCCCTGAGAAAGGCTCTGAAAGAGAATCCGGAGACAGAGTACGATCCCAGACCCTTTATGAGACCGGTAAAAGAAGCATGTGCAAAGGCTATTATGGATAAAATCGACATTTTCGGCAGCGAGAACATGGCTTGATTTTTAAGGAGGAAAGCATTATGGCAGTGACAAATTATGTAACCGGTTATCAGCATATAGGCATTCCTACCAATGATATGGAGAAAACCATTGCCTTCTATACAGCGCTTGGTTTTACGATCAAATGGGAAACGGAAAATAACGGCAGAGTAGTATTTTTTGAGTGTGGAGATGTACTGGTCGAGACTTATGAAAAAGACGGTCAGGCAGCGGGAGTAAGAGGTGCCATTGACCACATTGCTCTGGCAGTTTCTGATATTGAGAAGGTTCAGGCAGAGGTGGAAAAGACCGGCTACCCCATCGTAGAGGGGCCTGCTTTCCTGCCCTTCTGGGAGAACGGAGTAAAATATATCTGTGTACAGGGACCAAACACAGAGATTATTGAGTTTTTGCAGAAATTCTAGGAGGTGGTCTTATGGCAGAGATTATGATCATGGGAGAGCTTCTTGTGGAGATCATGCGTCCCAAGGAAGATATTCCCCTGTATGATACCGATTATTTCAGAGGACCTTTCCCAAGCGGTGCCCCTGGTATCTTTATCAGCACAGCAGCCCGCCTGGGTCATTCCACAGCCATTATCAGCGGCGTGGGAGACGATGACTTTGGTGAGAATATTATGCGCCGCCTGAAAAAGGATGGCGTGGATGTGAGCCGGGTTCTGGTGACGGACAAGGGTCATACCGGTATTGCCTTTGTCACCTATTTTGCGGACGGGGAGCGGAAGTTCCTGTTTTATATGGATAATTCTCCCTGCGTAATGGCTAAGGCTCCCGAGTCTCTGGAGGGACTGGAGGATACCAAGTATATGCATGTAATGGGATGTTCTCTGATGTCCGATGTGCCTTTTGCGCAGGAGATCGTAAAGACCATCCGCATGATGAAGAGTCAGGGTACCAAGATCAGCTTTGATCCCAATGTACGTCTGGAAATGATGCGGGATCCGGTGGTTCTTCAGATTTTGCAGGAGGTGTTTGAGACTTCCAATATTCTGATGCCCGGCGTGTCTGAGCTGAAGATGCTTTCCGGAGAGGATGATCTGGATAAAGCTATTGAGAAAGTATTCAAGAATCCCAATCTGGAGATCCTGGTTTTAAAGAACGGTTCCAAAGGCTCAAAAATCTACACCAGAAACGGTCTGGAGGTAGAGATGGGTGTGTATCCGGTGGTGCAGGAAGATGCCACAGGTGCAGGAGACAGCTACGATGCAGCCTTTATCTGCGGTCTGGCAGAAGGAAAAACGCTGAAGGAAGCCGCTCAGATGGGCGCAGCCGCAGGCGCTTTGAATGCAGCTGCTTTCGGTCCCATGGAGGGAAAGATTTCTCCGGAGACAGTCAGAGAGATGATTGAAAAAAATTCATAAAGTAAGAATCTTTTCATCCAGCGGTATTTTTCAGGAAGGCTTTGGAGGGATACAAATTTTGTCCTGTCTGTCCTGGAGAAGCCGCTGGATCTGCCTTTATTCCTGTGGGCAATAAGCCAAGCAGCCGCATTTGTGCAGAGATTTGGCGAATGTCGCGAGGGTCAGATACCCCGCAGCTTGCTGCGCTGCTAGTTCGATACACCGTCAGCTTGCTGCGGGGTATTTGATTGACAAATTTTCGGGGATACAATAAACTGACGGTATGAAAAATAATCATTTAGGAGGACAAAGGAATGCCATTAGTTACATCGGAAAAAATGCTTTTAGACGCTCAAAAGAGAGGATATGCAGTAGGTGCCTTCAACTGTGAGAATATGGAGATGGTAAAGGCGATCATTGCTGCGGCAGAGGAGCTGAGGGCGCCTCTGATGCTTCAGACAACTCCCTCCACCATCAAGTATGGAACTTTGGAGACCTTTGTGGCCATTGTATCTGCGGAAGCAAAGAAGGCCACAGTTCCGGTATGTCTGCACTTAGATCATGGCAGCAGTTTTGAACTGGCTGTTCAGGCTATCAAGGCAGGGTACACATCAGTGATGATCGATGGTTCCAAGGAAGGCTTTGAGGGCAATGTGGAAGTCAGCAAAAAAGTGGCTGATGTGGCGAAGGCAGTAAATATTCCCTGCGAGGCAGAGCTGGGCAAGGTAGGAGGAAAAGAGGATGATCTGGAAGCAGAGGCAGATACCAACACAGATCCTCAGGAAGCCAGAGAATTTGTGGAACGCACCGGCATCACTTCCCTGGCTGTAGCGATCGGTACTGCACACGGCTTTTATGTGGGAACTCCGGTTCTTGACAAGGAGCGGCTTTCTCAGATCCGCCAGGTGGTAGATATTCCTCTGGTGCTTCACGGGGCATCCGGATTAAGCGATGAGGATGTAAAGGATTGTGTGGCAAGAGGTATCTGTAAGGTGAATTTTGCCACAGAGCTTCGGAAAGCCTATACAGATGCAGGGCAAGCTCTGATGAAAGAGAAGCCGGAAACTTTTGATCCCAAGGCATTGGGTAAGGCAGGGATGGCAGCCGTAAAAGAACTGGTTAAAAATCGGATGAAAGTCTGCGGATGCGACGGCAAGGCGGACGGAATTTTGGAATGATAGGACTATGATCTGGGTCGGGTTATGAACATTTGAAAAAATCCGCTGTACAGGTGCATATTCTGACAGCAGGACAGAGAGCCTGGCTTATGAGCATATGGGTTATTGGAAACAAATGGAGGATAAGAATATGAAACATCCATTGCAGGAAATGATGGAGCAGAGGAGAGCAGGGATAAAATGCGGGATCCCCTCCTACTGCACTGCCAATGAGCTGGCCCTGGAAGCTGCGCTGATCCGGGCGAAGGAGCTGAATCGACCAGTGCTGATCGAGGCTACGGCCAATCAGGTAAACCAGTTTGGCGGTTACACAGGAATGAAGCCGGCAGATTTTTACCAGCTGGTATTAAAGATGGCAAAAGAGATGGGAGTACCGGAGAATCATATGATCCTTGCAGGAGATCATTTGGGGCCTCTCACCTGGCAGAATGAGACAGAGGAAGAGGCTATGGCCAAAGCTGAGGAGCTGGTATATCAGTATGTGCGGGCAGGATTTACAAAGATCCATCTGGATACCAGCATGAAGCTGGCGGACGATCCGGAAGGAGCCCTGGCTACTGAGACGGTGGCAAAAAGAGGTGTGCGTCTCTATCAGGTGTGCATGAAGGCTTACGAGGAATTGAAGGCAGAGAAGCCGGAGGCAATGCGGCCGGTATTTATCATCGGTTCAGAGGTGCCTATCCCGGGAGGCGCTCAGGAAGCGGAAGACAGTCTGGCTGTGACAAAGCCGGAGGCTTTTGAGGAGACAGTGAATACTTACAAGAAGTGTTTTGAAGAGGCAGGAGTGCCGGATGGATGGAACGATGTGATCGCAGTGGTAGTGCAGCCCGGAGTGGAATTTGGAGACGATCAGGTATTTCTCTATGACAGAGAGGCGGCAAAAGAGCTGTGCGCCAAGCTGGCAGATTATCCGGAGATCGCCTTTGAGGGCCATTCTACAGATTATCAGAGCGCAGAGTGCCTGAAAGAGATGGTGGAGGACGGCATTGTGATCCTGAAGGTAGGCCCGGCGCTGACCTATGGACTGCGGGAAGCCCTTTTCTCCCTGTCCATGATGGAGCAGGAGCTGGTTCCGGCTGAGGAGCAGGCTCACTTTATGGATGTGCTGGAACAGGTAATGCTGGACAATCCGGGGAACTGGAAGAAGCACTATCATGGGGATGAGAAACAGCTGAAACTGGCGAGACGATACAGTTTTTCCGACCGTGCCAGATATTATATGGGTCAGCCGGAGGTGACGGCAGCCATTGACAAGCTGTTTGGAAATCTGAGAACCTATGAGATACCCATGAATATGCTGCATCAGTATATGCCCCTCCAGTACCTGAAAGTGCGGGATGGAGTGATCGAGAAAGATCCCAAAGCCCTGGCCATAGACGGCATTGTAGAGTTTATGCAGGACTATGAGTATGCCACCAGATAGCTGAGGCAAAATGAAGAACGGGTTTCTGTCATCTGTATGTATATACCTGGTTTTCCGAAAGATATGCATACGGATGGACAGAAACCCGTTTTGTTATGGACAGGAAAACTTTGTAACAGGGGGACGGGCTTATGCCGGATTACAGGGGGATTTTGGTTATCTCATGGATCCTTACCAGAGGCAGCAGCCGTTCCAGATCTTCCTTCAGGCACAGCTTGGTACCCTGATGTCCCAGAGAACCTCCGGCAGCGGCCATTCCGCAGGCCAGAGCTTCCTCATCTGTTTTGTTGTAAAGCAGGGCCATAGCCATGCCGGCTACCATAGAATCCCCGGCTCCCTGCACACCCAGAACCGGAATATCCAGAGGCTCCGCATACAGGATCTGTCTGGAGGTGGCAAGGTAGGTTCCTTTATCCCCGGCAGACAGACAGATATATTGGATGCCCTGTTTTAGGAGGGTCTGGATAATATCATTTAATGTCTGTCCCTCTTTCAGCTCTTTGGCAAAAGCGCTGGAAAGTTCCTGTACGTTTGGTTTGATCATGTAGGGGGCAGCTTTGATACCTTCCACAAGTGCCGGACCGGAGGCATCTAAAATCGTCCGGCAGCCTCTAAGATTGGCACTCTGGATGATATTCCGGTAGGTGGTGGCAGGAACACCGGTGGGCAGGCTGCCGCTCAGTGTGAGGATGCGGGTTTTCAGAGTACAGGAGGAGATTTTGTCCATCAGCTTGTTTAAGGCTTCTTTGGGGACGGACAGACCTGCTTCGTTGAACTCGGTCATGGTCTGGCTGGCTTCCTCAAAAATTTTAATATTGGTGCGAAGATGACCAGGAACCCGAACAAAATCATAGGGGATTTCCAGATCGTCTAAAAATTGTTCTACTACCCGGGCGCCTTCGGAATAGTTAAAGCCCAGGCATCTGGTGGAGATACCAAAATTTTTCAGAACAGCGCTGACATTGATCCCTTTGCCGGAAATATCATTCTGTACGGATTTTACTTTATTGGTGCCATGGTAGATCATGGACTGTATATTAATCGTTCGGTCCATACAGGGATTTAGAGTAAGTGTGGTTACCTGACAGTCCAGATCCTGAGATTTCCATTCCTGCAGGGCAGCCCAGTCCGCCATAGCCTGGAAGATGATCCAGATGGAGGTGGCTCCCGGATCCTGAAGTCCAAGCCCTTTATCGGGGTAATATTTGGCCCGTCCGCTGTGAGCTTCCATCTCTTTTGTGCGTTCCATTCCCAGTTTAGCCGCAGCGGCAGCTTTGGTTAACCCTTCGGGAAGGGAAGTATTTTCTTCACTGCATTTTTCAAAGGCGCAGACCGCAGGTTCCAGGGCATCGATCATGGTCTTGTCCCCGAGTTTTGCTTTTCCTCTGGATTTCAGCGCATCTAAGGATACCCGGAAGATCTCTGCAAAATCTACAAGAGTCATTGTGAAATGTTTCTGGCGGTGGACTGTACCGCTGACGAACAAGGTTCCAAACAGAACCCCGGAAGCACCGCCGCAAAAGTCCATGATAATCGTACCTACAGCCTGGAATACATCTTCAATGGAGGTGCATCGCATTCGGGGAAGTTCTGCCTGGATCTCACTGAATGCCATGTGCATATTTCTGCCGTGATCTCCATCACCAATGGGAATATCCAGTTCCGTAAGATAACCTTCCTGCGCAGTCATTTGTTCTGCTACGAAACAGAACATTTTTTTTGCTTCTGCAATATTCAAATAATCCTTCATGTATTGCGATCCCCTTCCTTAGTAGCTTGAATTTCCGAGGCGGCGGTCTCTCTCTGTAAACCCTCTGATCCAGGGAGACCAGGCGGGATGATCATAGCAGCGTTTTAGTTCTTCATCTACGCTCATTAGACTGACAGAGAAACCACTGCTGTCCTGAGGGGTATAGACTTTTTCAGCAAGGATGTGGTGAACTTTGATTTCGCTGTTTCGAAGATTTTGCAGAATTCGCTTAGCAATAAGAGACAGCTCCATACGTCCGGTACGGCCGAAGCCATTCACCAGAACCACCACCTCATCCATGGGAAGGGGCTGGCTTTCCTTTAGAAGATATTGAAATACAGTATCAGCCGTTTCATTGGCATCTACAAAGGGTTTGCGGAAAATACCGCTTTCGCCGCTAAAGCCTACGCCGTATTCTACCATACCCTCCGTCAGTTCCAGTAAAGGCTTTCCGGTTCCAGGATCATAGGCAGAAGAAGTGCAGGCGCAAAAGGTGTAGGTATTGTCATTGGCTTTGGCAGCAATGCGGGCTACATCCTCAAGGTTCATACCAAGGGAGGCAGCGCCTCCTGCTGCTTTGACTGCAAGAAGAACCCCGGCAGTTCCCCTGCGCTGGCTTTTGGCTTCTCTGGGCGCAGATGCTACATCATCTGTTACCACTACAGTTCTGGTTGTGATGCCTTCCAGTTCTGCCAGCTCACTGGCCAGTTCAAAGTTCAGAACATCTCCGGCATGGTTGGTGCAGATATACACCACACCATTTTTATGGGGGACATTTCTGGTGACAGCCTGAACTGCCCGGCAGGAGGGGGCGGTGTAAATAGGCCCCAGAACAGCGGCATCTGCCAGTCCTTCACCCACATATCCAATACACCAGGGTTCGTTTCCGGAGCCGCCGCCCACTACAACTGACACGGGATTCTTACATTTCTGGCGCATGATTCCATTACAGTTTCCCCGGTCAATGAAGATGCGCTTATATTCGTTGGGGTAGAGCTCTAAAAATCCGTCTACCATTTCATCTACAGCGTTTTGACAATCATTAAATAGTTTGATCAAAATGGCTTCCTTTCTGCAAATAGCTTCTTTTCTGCAACGTATGTTTTATCTTTATATACACAGGTGTGTTCGCCCTTGTATCGAATGCTAGTCTTCTGTGATGTGTTCCAGTCCCTGTGCAATAATGGTCCGTACATGGTCATCGGCCAGGGAGTAGAAGATGGACTTGCCTTCCCGGCGGTTTTTAACCAGCTTATTTTGCTTCAGAATGCGAAGCTGGTGGGAGATGGCAGACTGGGTCATGTTCAGAGCCTGGGCAAGATCGCAGACACAGACCTCAGCTTCGAATAGTACAAACAAGATGCGGATTCTGGTGGAGTCTCCGAAAATTTTAAACAGCTCAGCCAGGTTGTAAAGCTCCGTTTCAGGAGGCAGCTTTTCGTTTACGATCTGAAGCAGAGATTCATGAACCTCTGTACTGTCGCAGCATTCTATTTCTTTTGGCATAAAAGCTCCTTTCTTGGAAAAACGAAAAGAGCTGTGGAAAGACAGAAGATTTTAGTTCCATCAAACCACAGTCTCTGGCAGCTTAGAAATAGATTTCGCAGTCATCCTCTATCTTTTTGCAATTTTTCAACACCTCTGGCATAACTGTTTTGGGATCCTGTCCCTCTTCAAACTCTACAGCCATTTTCAGGGTCATAAAATTTACAGTGGCATCCTTGACTCCGGCGGTTTTCTTTGCAGCATCTTCCATTTTGTTTGCACAGTTAGCACAATCCACTTCAATTTTGTATGTTTTCTTCATAGCGTTTGATCCTTTCTGTTTTGTGCGGTCAGTTGGTTTTTAAAGATATATGAATGATTGCTCATATGTTTATATTTATTATATACACAGAAGAAAGATAAGTCAAGGGAAAAATAAAAAGGCCTGCCGCAGCATCCGCACGGATATGCTGCCACAGGCTCTTGTCTGCAGGTAGTTTGATGTGTATACTATACAGTATACACATGGATATTATGCTGTTGGTAATTTTGCAGCCGTATATTGCAGAGACGGTATAAGTAAGAAATAATAAAAATAAGCATAGATTTGCTGGAAAGAGGTCCGGATATGAACTATTTTATGGGAATTGATTTAGGGACTTCCAGTGTCAAGGCACTGATTGCGGATGAACAGGGAACAACAAAAGGCATTGGACAGGTGGGCTATGATGTGCTTACACCTCAGATCGGGTATGCTCAGCAGAGCGTACAGGACTGGTGGAAAGCCACAAAAGAGGCAGTTGCCCAGGCACTGCGGTTTTCTCAGGTTCCGCCTGAACAGATCGCAGGAATCGGATTTTCCGGTCAGATGCACGGCATGGTAGCTTTGGACGCACAGATGCAGCCTGTGGATGAGGCCATCATCCATCTGGATGCCCGGTCATTGAAGGAGAAAGAGACCATTTTTGCGATTGCCGGGGATCTGATGAAGATGGAGCTTCTGAATCAGCCGAGCACAGGGATGCTGATCTGTTCGCTGCTTTGGATGAAAAATCAGAAACCGGAATGCTATGAAAAAATCAGATATGTGATGTCTCCGAAAGATTACATTCGTTATCTTTTGACAGGCTGCGTTGGGACAGATTACAGTGATGCAGGAGCAACACTTGCATTTTCTGTAAAGCAACGCAGATGGTGTATGGAATTAATACATAGGCTGGGATTAAAGGAAGACATTTGGCCGAAGGTATATGAATCCAGTGAAATCGCAGGAAATATTACGGCAGAGGCGGCAGAAGAGACAGGCCTTCCGAAGGGAATTCCGGTGGTGGCAGGAGCCGGGGACTGTGCGGCTGCAATGATCGGAAATGCAGTGATTGAGAAGGGAATCATGACCTGTAATATCGGAACAGCATCTCAGATTGCTGTGATCACCAGTGAACCGGTATTTGATGAGGGAATGCGCTGTCAGTTGTGGTGCCATGCACTGCCAGGAGCCTGGATCTATCAGGGAGGTGCATTGAATGGAGGAAATACCCTAAGCTGGCTGAAAAACAAGGTGCTCAGGGATGAACGGCCATTTGCGCAGCTGGATCGGGAGGTGTCCAAGATCCCGGCAGGAAGTGAGGGACTGTTGTTTTTGCCCTATCTGGCGGGAGAGAGGACGCCGTTTAATGATCCCATGGCCAGAGGGGTTTATTTTGGAATGACGATGCGCCATGATCAGGCCTATGTGGTGCGGGCCACTATGGAGGGAGTACTGTACAATCTCAGGGAATGCAAGACGATTTTTGATCAGATGAAGATTCCGCAGCAAAAGCTGATATCTTCCGGTGGTGGGGCGAAAGGAAAAGCCTGGAAACAGATTCAGGCGGATATGCTGAATATGCCCGTATATACGACCAATACAGAGGAAGAGGCCTGTCTTGGCGCTGCAATTTTGGCAGCAGTGGGAACCGGACAGTATCAGGATGTATATGAGGCTTGCAAAGAAATGGTGACGGTGAATGATTTTGTGACAGAGCCGATTGCCCAAAATGTGGAGTATTACAGAGACCATCAGGAGCTGTTTGATGATTTGTATGATCATGTAAAGGATTTGTACAGAAGATTGTAAGTAAAAAAGATAGATCCAGCGATCAGGAAAAGAAGCCGCAGAACAGGTGTGCAGACTTCTGCTCTGCTTCCCGGGAATATAGAGGAAGCAGAGCAGTTTCTGTATCCTATTTTGCGGCTTTTGTAAAAATATTGTTCGGCTCCTGGGACGGGTGAAGCATCTCCCGATATTTTCGGTTTCTCCATTGCAGAGAGGGGCTGTTTCTGTTTGTTATTAGAAACTCTGACAGAAAGGATCCCGGGATGGCTAGGCTTCTCTTAAATATTCGATGGTCTTAGCCGCGCCTTCTTCCAGAGAAAAGCAGGGCCGCCAGCCCAGAGATTCCAGAAGGCTGGAGTCCAGGGAAGAGTTGTCCATCAGATTGTACCCTTTTTTCTCAGAAGCGGTAGCTTCCTGACAGATCACTTTCGTTCCTGCAGCTTTTGCCAAAGCCTCCGCCAGCTCCCGAATGGTAACGATGGAGTTGGGATTGGAGATATTGTAGGCAGTGCTGCGCTGCCCGTTTAACAGTACTGTAAGGATGGCAGAAGCACAGTCTAGGGTATAGCAGTAGGAACGGAGCTGTGCTCCGGCGCTTTTCATCACAATATCCTGACCCAGCACTGCATTTCTGGTGAACTGTGCAGATGCTCTGGTATCGGAAGCTGTGATGGAAGGACCGTAAATATGACCGGGCCTTACAATCACGGTGTCTGTTTTATATTCTGCATCATAGGAGATACAGAGAGTCTCAGCAGCACGCTTTGCACAGGGATAGCAGGCCCTGGGATTCAAAAGATCTACATATCCGTATTCATCCTCACGGTAAGGTACAGAAGAAAGAGAAGCGGACATGGAGGATGTTCCAGGTTCTGTCCCATGTGTTTTTTTCTCTTCCAGTGCCCTGTTATTGCCGGGATTTTCACCGGCAACTTTTTGGCTCATTCGAGTGCCATACACCTCACTGGAGGATACATAGAGAAGCCGCCTGGTATAGCTGCGGCACATAAGGTCCAGCAGGGCATTCAGGCCCACCAGATTAGCCAGCATGGTTTCAGCAGGCTGCTTTGTGTAGGCTGCCGGAGAGGCATTGCTGGCGGTATGGATGATATAGTCAGCGTTCAGATCCATGATGGCAGGATCAGTAGCTTCAAAAAAAATAAATTCATAATCCCGATCCATCTGAAAATGTGAAAACCTGCGCTGCATTTTTTCCCGGCTGCGGCCGGCCAGCAGAAGATGGATATTGGCCTGTTTTTGCTGATTGAGATAAAAAATCAGATCGGCCACAGCAGAGCCTATCATTCCGGTAGCACCGGTGATCAGCAGGGAGCAGCCGAAAAGACGTTCCAGATTGGGGATCTGTTTTGCGGCGTTGGCTGTATCGTCCCAGTAATTTTCCGTATAGTTCATAATCATTCTTTTAACCAGGTATCCTTTTTGGTGTGAAGCAGTGCTTTGAAGATCATCATGTCATCAAGGGTGGTAATTTTCAGATTTTCTTCGGAACCTTTGGAAAAATAGATGGTCTCCCCAAGCTTCTGCATCAATACGCAGGTAGCAGCGGTTCCGGTAATCCCCCGCTTTTGAGCTTCTTTGTGTGCCCACAAAAGTTTGCCAAGAGAGTAGGCATGGGGCGTTTGGGTGCGCAGCAGTTCTTCTCTGGGGATTGATACAGTGGAAGAGATGCCATCCTGACTTTGCATGACAGCCTCCACACAGGGAATAGCCGCCACGGCACTTCCATATTTTTGATAGGTGGCCAGGCAGTTAGAAATAATTTCGCTGGAGACCAGGCAGCGGTTTCCATCGTGAATCATTACAATATCTTCCGGGGACAGCTGGTTTTCCAGAGCTTCCAGTCCCAGGCGGATGGATTCCTGACCGGTTTCCCCCCCAGGCACTACCCAGCGAAGCTTGGTAATGTTAAACTGGCTGGCATAGGCTTTTAACACATCAATCCAGGAGGGAAGAGTGACCACCAGGATTGCATCAATACTGGGATGGCGCTGAAAAGCCTCCATGGTATGAATGATCAGAGGTTTGTTGTCAATATGGATAAACTGTTTTGGAATGTCCTGCCCCATGCGGGAACCGGACCCTGCCGCTGTCAGCAGTGCTGTAATCATGGTTCGTTCCTCCAATACATATGAAAGGTGTGATGTGACTGCCGTTTTTCTTTGGGAGGCAGCTCCATGTAATTGCCGTAAAGCTGGGTCAGATAAGTGTGGTAATTTTCAGGTGCGTGATAGTTTCTTCCCTCAAAAGAAACCTCTACAGTGGGAAGATAGTCCTTTTTGACCACTTTTTCCTCTGTTGTATGCACCGGAGCAGTCATCACGCCCACATACGTCTCCTGGTCAAAGGAATATTTTTTAGCCAGTTTTTGGATCTGTTGGCTCCAGAAACGGTAGCCGGCCAGCCTGGCAGGAAGAAACATTACAATATGAAACAGATGAGCCGCCAGACTGCTGGCTTCCATATGCCGGAGCGCAGCTACCCGCTGCATCCGCCGCAGATTTACCATTTTTCTGTAATGCTTTCGAGTCTCTTTATCACTTTCCGGAAGTCCCTCAATGGGAAAAATGTCCAGAAAAAAGGGCTGGTATACAATGTTTTTTTCTTTTGAACCGCTGTTGCAGTTTTCAATGATTCCGCCAAAATCATAGAGGCGGTAAAAACCGCAGTAACGGGCGAATTTATCCATGTCCGGTCCCATGAGCATATAGGGACCAATGTGTCCTCCTGTGAGGGAAAGAAGCTTTTCACAGTCTGGCCGGGGCATATTGATGTCGATGTCATCATCCCAGGGAATAAAGCCTTTGTGCCGGATGGCCCCCAGAAGGGTACCGCCGGAGAGATAATAACGAAGCCCCAGATCATCACAGCATTTGGCCAGAGAATCCAGCATGGTGAGCTGTTTCTTTCTGACTTCCTGGGGGGTCATGGCTTTTCCGCAGTCCTCTTTTGTAAAGAGGGGATACGGGGAGGCTGTGTTGTTTTTTACAGTTTTTTTTCTATTCATAGCATTTCCCTGCTGTCTTTTGCAGCTGCATGAGTATGCGAAAAAACAGCGTCTGTATACAAAAGTTCTTCTATCAATCAAATAACTATTTCTATAACGATTATTTTAACACGATAAATGGTTGCTGTAAAGGTGGCAATCCGTGTCAGTCGGCAGTGAGAAACTTTTCTCTTATTTTATTAATAGAATAATATAACAGCAATATTTTGATATAATGATTGACAATTCGGGCAAGGAATGCTACCATCTTTACAGAAATAATGAATACTTATTTAAAAAGTAGTGGTCGTATTTTAGGGAGGATTTTTACATGAATAGACTGGCACTTAGTCCCCGGCAACTGCAGGTAATGGAAATTTTATGGCGAGCGGAAACAGGCATGACTGCATCCGCGATCGTGAAGGCAGATGAGACGCTGCAAATCAATACTGTACAGGCGTCTTTAAGAAGTCTGATAGCTAAGAAATATATTAAGATCGGCGAGATCGTCTACAGTGGAACGGTATTGTCCAGAAGTTATGTTCCGCTGGTAAGCCGGGAAGAGTATCTGGAACTTTCCTGCCAGAAACTGGTAGAATTTTCTTCCTCTTCTCTGGTGATGGCTAATTTGATCAATGAAGAAAAAGACGAAAAACTGCTGGATGAACTGGAAGAAATGATCAGACAAAGGAAAAAAGAGATAGAAAGAGGAGAGTAAAATGTCTTTTTCACTGGGAGCGTTTTTGATATGCTTTCTTACCGTGTTTTGCTTATTGCTGTTTACATATTACATCATCTATGTAAAACGTGAACCATTTGACAAAGGAATGCGGTTTCTATTTGTGGTGATAGCATTGATCTTAGTGAGAATGCTGGTTCCGGTGAATTTTCCATTTACGGTCACCGTCAGCTCCCGGGTGCTTTTACCGCCGGTTTCGCGGTTTTTGTTTGACTATATTGGTGGTTTGAAATTTGGGATGGCAGAGTGTTTATTTGCGGTTTGGCTGGTGGTGACAGTGATAAAACTAGCATATCTGGCTTATCGGCAGATATGCTTTCACAATTATTTACAGTATTAGTGGTAATGATGATGGTAGTTTTAGCATCTCCAATGGCGTTTGCTCAAGAGATTGAAACGGTACCTGTCAGTATGCAAACAGATATTGATACTATCCAACCAAAAACAGATATTAAAGAATGGCGATATGCAGTGTTTGATGGACATTTATATAGAAGATTGTACAATCGTTCTACAGGGCGTTGGGAAACGGATTGGATTTTAGTAGAGTAGTATTTTAAAGTTAGAAATGTTTTGTAATAAGTGTTTCTGGAATAGTAACTTTCAAATCAGGTGAAAAAGAAAATATTGTCGCATATATGGTCGAAAAACGGGGTTATCGCAGATGCCAAAGGGCACGCTGCGGTAGCCTCCTTTTTTATGTAGCAGGAAAGTCTATCAGATAAAAAGCACTCCATGCAGGAGCGCACTGCGGCGCAGTGGAATTCTATTGCAAATGCGACCCGACCCAGGCGGAGAATCCTGCGCTGCAGGCTTCTATGTTCTGGAAATAATCCCTTTTGTACAAGTTATACAGATTTTCCGAGAGGCAGCGAATTCCAGAATAAAATCCTGATTTTTTGAAATAATAAAAAATGCTTGCAAAATACCATACAGGGGTATATAATACAGAAAACAAAATACACCCAGGGGGTATGTTGGAACTGCTGTAGAAGAGCGGAGGGAAGAGATGGATAAAAAAATAAATTCAGAAAATAGAGATGGATTCAGAGCGGAAACACAGGGCAGCCGGAAAAATGGGGAGATCCCCAGTGTTCAGGACTGCCGGGAGATTTGTGACGGTCAGAGTACTCAGCACAGGGGAGAGGGTCTGAGCCCTTTAGAGGCAGAGGGATGGGAGATGGAAAATTCCTGCCAGTGCAGTCACCGGACAAAGGAGCGGTCACCCAAGGAATACCGGGATCTGTTAAACCGTTTGAACCGGATTGAAGGACAGGTGCGGGGGATCCGCGGAATGCTGGAGCGGGATGCCTACTGCGCAGATATTCTGGTGCAGGTGTCAGCGGTGAATGCAGCGCTGAACAGTTTTAACAAGGTGCTGCTGTCCAACCACATTCATACCTGTGTGGCAGAGGATATTCGAAAGGGAAACGATGAAGCCATTGATGAGCTGACAGATTTGTTGAAGAAGCTGATGAAGTAACAGGAAGAGAAGTCCTCAAAGGAAGCAAAAGAAAAAGAATGCTGGCGGAAACATCAGGATGAAACAGTGGAAAACTGCCGCTGGTGATCTTTGAGACTGGTTCCGGTGGGGAAGACGAAAACGATGGAAGAATGGAAAAGGAGGAGATGTGTATGGAGCAGTATACGGTGACCGGGATGAGCTGCGCAGCCTGCAGCGCCCGGGTGGAGAAAGCAGTGAGCCAGGTGCCGGGGGTAACCTCCTGCTCTGTGAGCCTGCTGACCAATTCTATGGGAGTGGAGGGAAACGCCTCCGCGCAGGAGATCATTACAGCAGTGGAAAATGCAGGATACGGCGCAGCGAAGAAGAGCGGCGGGAGGCAGAAAGCAGCGGCAAAGACAGGGGAGGAGGAACTTTTGAAAGATACTGAGACCCCCAGGCTGAAGCGGAGACTGTTGGCTTCCGTTGGTTTTCTGGCAGTGCTCATGTATTTTTCCATGGGGCACATGATGTGGGGGTGGCCGGTGCCGGGGTTTTTTGCAGAAAACCATGTGGCTATGGGGCTTCTACAGCTTTTGCTGACCGTGATCATCATGGTGATCAACCAGAAGTTTTTTATCAGCGGGTTCAAAGGCCTGATCCATGGGGCGCCCAATATGGATACTCTGGTAGCTTTGGGATCCGGGGCGTCGTTTGTGTACAGTGTATATGCGCTGTTTGCTATGACGGAGGCTCAGCTGCAGGGAGATATGGCTGGAGTCATGTCCTATATGCATGAATTTTACTTTGAGTCAGCAGCCATGATCTTGACCTTGATTACAGTGGGAAAGATGCTGGAAGCGCGATCCAAGGGAAGAACGACAGATGCCTTGAAGGGTCTGATGAAACTGGCTCCCAAGACAGCGGTGATCGTAAAGGACGGGCAGGAAGTTACCGTTCCCATTGAACAGGTGGAAAAGGGAGATATCTTTGTGGTGCGTCCCGGAGAAAATATTCCTGTGGACGGGATCGTGCTGGAGGGAAGCAGTGCAGTAAATGAAGCGGCTTTGACGGGGGAGAGCATTCCTGTGGATAAGGCGGAGGGAGATAAGGTTTCCGCAGCTACGGTTAATCAGTCCGGTTTTATCCGGTGTCAGGCGATCCGCGTGGGGGAGGATACCACTCTCTCACAGATCATTCAGATGGTCAGCGACGCAGCTGCTACAAAGGCGCCTATTGCCAAGGTGGCAGATAAGGTATCCGGAGTTTTTGTGCCTGCAGTGATCGGGATTGCAGCAGTGACATTTTTGATCTGGATGGCAGCAGGGCAGGCCTTTGGCTTTTCTCTGGCCCGGGCTATCTCCGTGCTGGTGATCAGCTGCCCCTGCGCCCTTGGGCTGGCTACTCCGGTGGCTATTATGGTGGGAAATGGAATGGGAGCCAAGCATGGGATCATGTTTAAGACTGCAGTGTCCCTGGAGGAAGCGGGAAAGATGCAGATCGTGGCTTTGGATAAAACAGGAACCATTACCAGCGGGGAGCCGAAAGTGACGGATCTTCTTCCGGCAGAGGGAGTATCAAAGGAAGAATTGCTGAAATTAGCAGGGAGTCTGGAACAGAAAAGCGAACATCCTCTGGCCCGGGCAGTGATGCAGGAGGCATCTGACCGGGGAATGGGGCTGGAAGAGGTAACTGATTTTCAGGCCCTTCCCGGAAACGGGCTGTCCGGTATGCTGCGGGGCGAGCTGCTCCAGGGAGGCAATCTGAAGTTTATTGGCGAATCCTGCAAGGTACCTGCAAAGATGAAAGAGCAGGCGGAGGCTTTGGCAGAGGAAGGCAAAACGCCGCTGTTTTTTGCCAGAAGCGGAAAACTGGCAGGGATCATCGCTGTGGCAGATGTGATCAAGGAGGACAGCCCAAAGGCAGTGCGGGAGCTGCAGAATATGGGGATCCGGGTGGTTATGCTTACCGGGGACAATGAGCGGACTGCGAAAGCCATTGGACGCCAGGCCGGTGTGGATGAAGTGATCGCAGGAGTGCTTCCGGAAGGCAAGGAGAGCGTGATCCGGGCGCTGAAAGAAAAAGGAAAGGTGGCCATGGTGGGAGACGGGATCAATGATGCTCCTGCGCTGACCAGGGCGGATATCGGCATTGCCATCGGAGCAGGTACGGATATTGCCATTGATGCGGCAGATGTGGTACTGATGAAGAGCAGACTCAGTGATGTGCCAGCAGCGATCCGATTGAGTCGCGCTACGCTCACCAATATCCATGAAAATCTCTTTTGGGCCTTTATTTACAATGTGATCGGCATTCCATTGGCAGCAGGGCTTTGGATCCCTCTGTTTGGATGGCAGCTGAATCCCATGTTCGGGGCAGCAGCAATGAGCTTATCCAGCTTCTGCGTAGTGACCAATGCCCTGCGGCTGAATTTCTTCAAACTGTATGACAGCCACAGGGACAGAAGCAGGAAACATCAGGCAGCGCTGCCGTTAGTTTCGGATGCTTCCCAGGGGAACGCAGATCCGGAAGAGGATTTTAATGGAAGCGGCTGCCGGGAAAGCAGATCAGAAGGCAATGCCATTGCAGGCCATGGAGAAAGAGAACTTTCCGGAACTGGAAGTGAACAGTTAAAAAATAAATTAAAGAAAAAGGAGAATGAAGGTATGAAAAAGACAATGGAAATCAAAGGAATGATGTGCGGACACTGTGAGGCAGCTGTTAAGAAGGCATTGGAGGCACTTCCCCAGGTAGATGAGGCAGTAGTCAGCCATGAGGCCGGCACTGCTGTGATTACATTAAATGCACCGGTGGAGGATGAGGTGTTAAAGAGCACAGTGGAAGCCAAAGATTACGAGGTGACTGCAGTCAGATGAGCCAGAGCCCTGGAGAGCGGCGCAATAACAGAAAAATAGAGTCATCGGACAATGGGGCATGCAGCTGTCCAAGAAGGATTCTGTTTCTTACGCCCTCTCCAGAGTGAATATAAATTCAGATCCTGCGCCCTCTGTACTGATCACATTGATGTTCTGTTTGTGGGCTTCCAGGATCTCCCGGACAATGGAAAGTCCAAGCCCGGTGCCATGCTTGTCTTTATTTCGGGAGGCATCGGATTTGTAGAAACGGTTGAAAATCTTTGGTATCTGATTGGCAGGGATCCCCTCACCATGGTCTTTGATGGATACAAACACATATTTTCGCTTCCGGGAAGCGGAGACAGTGATGAAAGAATGGGAGGGGCTGAATTTAATGGCATTATCCAGCAGGTTATACACTACCTGCTGGATTTTTATTTTGTCTGCCCGGACTTCCAGGGAGTCTGGGGAAAGAGAAAAAAGGATCTTGATATCTTTTTTCCGGCACTGGATCTCCAGGGAGGCAGCAATAGAATGGATGACATCATTGATGTCAAAAACAGACAGATCCAGCATCATACCATTACCCTGAAGGTTGTTCGTGTTCAGGATATTTTGAGTCAGCCTGGTGAGCCGTTCTGCCTCTGTGAGAATGATCTGCAGATATTTGTCCTGGGATTCCTTGGGAATCGTGCCGTCTAAGATGGCTTCCGCATAGCCGCGGATGGAGGTAAGGGGAGAACGGAAATCATGGGAGATATTAGAGACAAAGTTTCTCTGATAATCTTCAGTATGCCGGATCTCCTCTGCCAGAAAATTAATATTGGTCTGAAGGTTGGAAAACTCACTGTCATCCGAGAGAGGAGACTGAAGATTCAGATTTCCGGTGAGATAATTATGGGAGAGGGCAATGAGCTTCCGAAGAGGCCGGTAAAACAGAAAATACACCGCAAAGGGAAGCAGCAGTGAGACCGTATAAAAAAGAGCCAGCATCCAGGAACAAAGACTCATAAGATATTTTTGACTGGCCTCTAAATGTGCCACTTCATAGTGCACGATCACATAGTCGGTTGTGTGAGGCATGACAGAAACCGGCATAAGGATACTGCGGATCTGCCGTTGGAACATACCGAAAAAATCCCCGGTAAACTGGCAGGGACGTTCGTCTAAGCTGCCGGAAAAATTGGGGATTTTTAATGATTGCTCCATGGGATAGGGGAGATTGCTGGACATGAGCACCTGACCGTCTTTGTGAACCAGCCAGATAATGCATTCCTGGGTTTTGCCTATGGCAGTGAGAGAACTGCTCAGGGACAGATCCGCTGCCTCATTCTGAAAGTCGCAGTTGTACACCTCCGGGAAGTCGGCCAGCTCTTTTGCTACCTGCTGTAATTGGGCAGTCTTGCTTTTTAGCAGATGGTCATAAACCTTGGTGGGCATAAATACAGAAAAAAGCACCAGGGTGACCATCACAAAAAGAAGATAAAAAATAGAGAATCTGATCAATAATTTGTGTCTCATATGCAGGACTCCTAATAGAAGAGAAGCAGCTGTTTCAGTGCCCCGTTGGGACTTAGCGTCTGGGGGCTGTCTCAAATTTGTAGCCAATACCCCAGACGGTGGTGATGGACCAGTATTGATTATCCTTGATCTTTTCCCGGATACGTTTAATATGCACATCTACCGTTCTGGTATCCCCCATATATTCATAGCCCCAGATATGATCCAAAAGCTGTTCTCTGGTAAATACCTGATTGGGAGAAGAGGCCAGAAAATATAGAAGTTCCAGCTCCTTGGGCGGCATATCTACAGGCTCTCCCCGGTAGATAACAGAATAGTTCCGAAGATTGATGATCAGATCCGGAAATTCAATATATTTTTCCTGGGTTTTATTTTCTTCCGGCGCAGGAACAGAAAAACGGCGCAGAACAGCCCGAACCCGGGCCACCAGTTCCTTGGTATCAAAGGGTTTTACAATGTAGTCATCAGCGCCCAATTCCAGTCCAAGAACCTTGTCAAAAACTTCTGCCTTGGCTGAGAGGATGATGATGGGCACTTTGGATCTTTGGCGGATCTCCCGGCACACTTGATAGCCGTCCACTCCGGGGAGCATCAGATCCAGAAGGATCAGATTGGGCTGCCAGATTTCCTGTTCTTTCAGTGCACTCACTCCATCGGTTACGATTTTAGTGTCAAAAAATTCTTTAGTCAGGTAGAGTGAGATGAGCTTTGCGATGTTCTCATCATCATCTACAATTAGTATTCGCTGCCGATTTGTCATAATTCTTTCCTCGTATTGTCTTTCTGCAGCAGAAGTATTCTGCGCTTGTTGTCAATGTACATGTAAGATATAAAACCAGAGAAATTTATTTCTTAAAGGTAACAATGGTGACGCCTGCATCTCCTTCGCCGAATTCTCCCAGGCGGTAGCTATCCACATGCTTTTGCCGCCGCAGGTAATTATGCACAGCTTTCCGAAGGGCTCCGGTACCTTTGCCGTGAACTACACGGACAGAGGGCAGGTGAGCCAGGTAGGCGTCATCCAGATATTTATCCAGTTCATTTAAGGCTTCGTCCACGGTCTTGCCAAGAAGGTTGATCTCCGTGCTGACGGAAGCGGATTTAGACATTTTCAGTTTGCCGGTTCCGGTGCGCTTCAAAGCGGGGGAGAGGGGCTCTTCATCCGGCAGTTTTTCCAGATCCTTCAGATTTACCTGAGAACGGAGGATGCCCATCTGCACAAAAAGATTGCCCCTGGCATCCGGCAGGGTGCTGATAGTGCCTTTTAGATTCAGACTTAGGACTTTCACGCTGTCACCGATGCGAAGTTCTTTTGCCTTGACTTCTTTTTTGGGTTTCTGGGTGTTTTTCAGCGCCATGTCTTTTTCCAGTCCGGACATTTTTTCCCGAAGGCGGTTCCGCTCCTGCTCCATCTCCTTGGAAGAGTCGATGGAAGAACCGAATTTGTGATATCTGCGGATGGTTTCGTCCGCATATTCCTTGGCTTCCCGAAGCAGGGCATGGGCTTCCTCTCTGGCCTGGGCCAGGATCTTTTCCCTGCTGGTATCCAGCTTGTCTTCCTTGCGGGCCAGATTATTTTTCAGGCGTTCGATTTCCTGTTTATAGCGGGAGATCTCCTGCCGCTCCTGTTCCACCATAGCCCGGCGGTTTTCCAGATCAGCGATCACATCCTCAAAGTTCTCTGCTTCCTGGCTGATATGGCCTTTTGCTTCCTCAATGATCTCATCCGGAAGTCCCAGCTTGGAGGAGATAGCAAAGGCATTGCTCTTTCCAGGCACCCCGATGAGAAGCCGATAGGTGGGACGGAGCGTCTCTACATTAAATTCACAGCAGCCGTTTTCTACTCCGGGAGTGGACAGGGCAAAAATCTTCAGCTCACTGTAGTGGGTGGTGGCAATGGTGCGGATCCCCCTTCTGTGAAGATTGGAGAGGATAGCGATAGCTAAAGCCGCTCCCTCTGTGGGATCAGTACCTGCCCCCAGCTCATCGAAGAGCACTAAAGAGCGGCTGTCTGCCTGTTTCCAGAAGGAAACAATGTTGGTCATGTGGGAGGAAAAGGTACTTAAGCTCTGCTCAATACTCTGCTCGTCTCCGATATCTGCAAATACTTCGGTAAACACAGACAGCTCTGAGTGGTCAAAGGCAGGAATGTGAAGTCCTGCCTGTCCCATAAGGGTAAAAAGTCCAACTGTCTTTAAGGAAACCGTTTTGCCTCCCGTGTTGGGGCCGGAAATCACCAGAAGATCAAAGGTATCTCCAAGGGTGATATCCACAGGCACTACCTTTTTGGGATCCAGCAGAGGATGGCGTCCCTTTTTAATAGAGATACGTCCCTCCTCATTAAAATCCGGACGGGATCCGTCATAGCTTTTGGCCAGCATAGCTCTGGCAAAAATGAAATCCAGCTCTGTCAGGAGCAGGATATCATTGTGAACCTCTTCACTGTTTTCCGCTACCAGTCCGCTTAGATGCGCCAGGATCACTTCGATCTCTTTTTCTTCCTGAAGCTCCAGTTCCCGCAGATCATTGTTTAATTTTACTACTGCCATAGGTTCCACAAACAGGGTGGAACCGGTGGAGGACTGGTCATGGATCATGCCGGGCACCTGGCTGCGGTGTTCTGCCTTTACAGGGATGCAGTAGCGGCCGTTGCGCTGGGTGATCACAGCATCCTGCAGATAGGTGCGGGTGCTGCCGTTTACCATAGAATTTAGCTGGGACCGGATCCGGTCATTGGTGATCCCCATGGAACGCCGGATCTGTCTCAAAGTGGGGCTGGCGTCATCTGCGATCTCATCCTCAGATAAGATGCAGCGGCGGATCTCGCTGGACAGGGGCGTCAGAGGCTGCAGCTCCCGGAACATCTCATCCAGGGAATCCTCCTCGGTTTCCTCCGTATCCCGGCGGGAATAGGATTTTACCCGGTTGCAGGTCTCTAAGAGCTTGCAGACGCTTAAAAGCTCCAATATATTTAAGGTACTGCCGATTTCCAGACGCTTCAGGGATCCGCGAAGATCCTGGACACCGGAAAAGGATACACTGCCTTTCTGGTAGATCCTGGTGAGTGCGTCCGCAGTTTCCCTCTGCATCCGGTTGATCTCATCCAGATCGCAGGAGGGCAGCAGGTTCTTGCAAAGATTTTTTCCAGGCTGGGAACCAGCCATCTGTGTTAATTTTTCAATTATTTTCGGGTATTCTAAGACCCGCAGCGCTTTTTCATTCATATCTGTTCTAATAATTTCCTGTTTCACTTTCTTATTTACTATAAATCTATTTTACTCTATAATACAATAAAAAGAAATACATTTTTTTAAAAAGGAGATTGTTGGAAAAATGAAATTTATTGAGGCATTCCATGAAGGAGACCGGATAGGCGATGTCTATCTGTGCAAATACAGGCAGTCCGCGGTGGCAAAAAACGGAAAGGCATATGAAAATGTAGTGCTGCAGGATAAGACAGGAACCATTGACGCTAAGATCTGGGATCCCAATTCTTCCGGGATTGATGAGTTTGCAGCTTTGGACTATGTGGATATTGTAGGAGAGGTCACCAGCTTTCAAGGGTCTCTGCAGCTGAACATCAAACGGGTGCGTAAGGTAGCAGAGGGGGAGTATGATCCGGCAGATTATCTTCCGGTGAGCGACCGGAATTTAGATGAGATGTACGAAGAGCTGATGGCTCTTTTAAATCAGGTGGAGAATCCCTTCCTGCAGCAGCTGATCAAAAAATATTTTGGGGACGAACCCTTTGCAAATGCTTTTAAGAAGCATTCTGCAGCTAAGACGGTTCATCACAGCTTTGTGGGAGGCCTGCTGGAGCACACGCTGAATGTGGTGACTCTGTGTGCCTATTATGTGGAGCATTATGCTTATTTGAACCGGGATCTGCTTTTTACTGCAGCAGCTTTTCACGATGTGGGAAAATTAAAAGAGATCTCCAATTTTCCGGAAAATGATTACACGGATGACGGCCAGCTGCTGGGTCATATTGTGATGGGCAGTGAGCTGGTGGGCTACGGCTGCCGCAGCATCAAGGGTTTTCCAAAGAAATTGGCCAGCGAGCTGCAGCACTGCATTCTGGCCCATCATGGGGAGCTGGAGTACGGTTCTCCCAAAAAGCCGGCGCTGCCGGAGGCCCTTGCCCTGAATCTGGCAGACAACACAGACGCCAAGATGGAGACGATGAAGGAGCTTTTAAAGGGCGCCAAGGAACAGAACGGAAACCCCTGGCTGGGTTACAATCGGCTGTTTGAGTCCAACATCCGAAAGAGCAGCGAGTTTTAGGGGTGCGGCAGAGTTTTCGGGAGATTCCCGGCAGATGCAGCGGGTTCGGACGCTTTGTGGGGGCGGAGGAAGTATGATGCCGGGAGCGTGAGTTTTCGGGAGATTTTCGGCAGACCTGGCGGGTTCGGACGCTTTGTCGGAGAGGTAAGGAAGCACTATTGTTTGAGAGAGCCTCTGGGTTTGCTTCAGAGGCGGAGGATGCTATGAAAAAAGAAGATTTGGTACAGTTGGAGATAGAGGATATCAGCAGTGAGGGACTGGGAATCGGCCATGCGGAGGGCATGGCCGTATTTGTGAAGGATACGGTGATCGGTGATGTGATCCAGGCAAAGATCATCAAGAGAAAGAAAACATACGCCTTTGGGCGGCTGATGGAGATTTTAAAGCCCAGTCCGGATCGGGTGGAGCCGGTATGCCCGGTGGCCCGCCAGTGCGGGGGCTGTCAGCTTCAGGCCATGAGCTATCCGGCTCAGCTTGCTTTTAAGGAGCAGAAGGTGCTGGGGAATCTGCAGCGAATCGGGGGCTTTGCTCCGGAACTGCTTCATCAGTGTATGGAGCCTATCATCGGAATGGAAGAGCCGTTTCATTACAGGAACAAGGCGCAGTTTCCGATTGGCAGAGACCGACAGGGACGGCTGATCGCAGGCTTCTATGCAGGTCGTACCCACACCATCATTGACAATCATGACTGCGCTCTGGGAGCAAAGGTGAACTGTCAGGTGCTGGAGACGGTGCTGCAGTATATGGAAGAAAATCAGGTGGATCCCTATGATGAAGAAACCGGAAAAGGCCGGATGCGCCATGTGATGATCCGGATGGGTTTTTGCACTGGAGAGATCATGGTGTGCCTGGTAGTCAACGGAAAACAGCTGCCGAAGGAAGAGAAGCTTACTGCAGCGCTTTCCCGGATTTCCGGTATGACCAGCATTGTCTTAAATACGAATCAGGAGCGCACCAACGTGATCCTGGGCCGAGAAAACCGGCTTCTGTGGGGCAGGGAGTATATTGAGGACTTTATCGGGACAGTGAAATATCAGATTTCTCCCCTTTCTTTTTATCAGGTGAATCCGGTGCAGACGGAGCATCTGTACCGTACAGCCTTAGAGTACGCCGGACTGACCGGAAATGAGACGGTGTGGGATCTGTACTGCGGGATCGGTACCATTTCCCTGTTCCTGGCGAAAAAGGCAGGGAAGGTCCGGGGGGTTGAGATCGTGCCGGAGGCGATAGAGGATGCCAGAAGGAACGCGGCCTTAAACGGCCTGACCAACACGGAATTTTATGTGGGCAAGGCGGAGGAGGTTTTGCCTGAAAAATACGAAAAAGAGGGGATCCGGGCAGATGTGATCGTGATCGATCCTCCCAGGAAGGGATGCCAGCAGCAGGTGCTGGACACCATGGTACAGATGGCTCCCAAGCGGATCGTGTATGTGAGCTGTGATTCCGCTACCCTGGCAAGAGATTTAAAATATCTGTGCCAGAATGGCTATGAGCTGAAGCGGATTCGGGCAGTGGATAATTTCTGTCAGTCTGTGCATGTGGAAAGTGTTGCGCTGCTTCAGAAGAGCAATTGAAAATCCAAACCTGATACTTATGTGAAATTGAGTTTGGATATGGAAGATTACTACCGGATTAAAGATGCAGAAAGGGGGCGCGGAAATTGAATGATTTTTCAAAACAAATGGAAATGGTATTGTATAATTCAGAAGATGGAGCTGTATCAATAAATGCATATATTAAGGATGAAAGTTTGTGGGTTACTCAAAAAACAATGTCAGAACTTTTTGGTGTAGATAAGTCTGGAATTAGCAGACATTTGAAAAATATTTTTAGTACTGGTGAATTGGACGAGAAAGTGGTTATTGCAAAAATTGCAACAACCACTCAGCATGGTGCGCTCAAAGGGAAAACACAGACATCTGAGACTAAATATTATAACCTTGATGTGATTATATCGGTTGGATATAGAGTAAATTCAAAAAAGGCCACCCAATTCAGAATATGGGCGACAAAAATCCTAAAAGAATATATGCAAAAAGGTTTTGTACTGGATGACGAAAGATTGAAACAAGGGGAAATTGTTTTTGGTAAAGATTATTTCAGAGAACTTTTAGAAAGAGTTCGTTCTATTCGAGCGAGTGAGCGAAGAATCTGGCAGCAAATAACAGATATATTTGCAGAATGTAGTATTGATTATGTTAGAGATTCGGAAACGGCATATCATTTTTATGCCACAATACAGAACAGATTCCATTATGCCATTACAAATCATACAGCGGCAGAAATTGTATATGAATCGGCTGATCATGAGAAAGAGCATATGGGTTTGACGACATGGAAAAATGCTCCGGATGGAAGAGTGTTAAAATCGGATGTTATAATTGCAAAGAATTATCTTAATGAGAAACAAATTCGTCAGTTGGAGCGTGCTGTTACAGGATATTTTGATTATATTGAAGATTTGATTGAGCGAGAGAATGTTTTTACTATGGATGAATTTGAAAAAAGTGTTAATGCGTTTCTTGAATTCCGGCAATATAAAATTCTTAGAGACAATGGAAAAATATCGCATAAACAAGCACTTGAAAAAGCTTATGGTGAGTATGAAATTTTTAATAGAACCCAGCCGATTGAATCCGATTTTGATAAGGCAGTAAAAAAAATGATAGAAACAAACGAAGAGAAAGAACCGTAAAGAGGGTGTCGCAAAATCATCAAATTAGATGATTGAGTGGCACCCTCGCTCTATATATACAAAAATCCGGTGGAATCCTTTTATTTTAGGAATCCTTCCGGATTTTTGCCGTACTTTAATA